>OLOH01001136.1_pt1 | contig 15984 bp, 12 predicted proteins | sample 1673221 | NCBI WGS metagenome assembly OLOH01 (sample SAMEA3136767, study PRJEB25190) | human gut metagenome
TCCCCTACAGTAGAAGAAATACTAAAGACGGAACAGGCAACATATGAATTTATTAAAAACAGGTGGTAATATATGGGGATTATTTTAGCGATATTGCTGTTCAGTGCAATCATAATCATTCACGAGCTGGGACATTTCCTTCTTGCTAAAGCGAATGGAATCCGTGTGGATGAATTTTCACTGGGACTTGGACCAACGCTGTTCGGAAAGCAGTTTGGGGAGACAAAGTTCAGCGTGAAACTGCTTCCTTTTGGCGGAGCGTGCATGATGGGCGAGGATGATGTGGAAGATATATCAGAAGGAAGCTTTAACAGTAAATCTGTCTGGGCAAGAATGTCAGTCATTGTTGCAGGGCCGCTTTTTAATCTGATCCTGGCATGGATCTTATGTATGATTATGATCGCATGGGTTGGATACAGAACACCGGTTGTCGGTGGAGTGATAGATGGATATTCAGCCCAGGAACAGGGACTTTCAGAAGGCGATGTGATCACGAAGATCGGTGGTCGCTCTGTGCATATCTGGAATGATATCAGTTTATATAATCTGACTCATTCAGAAGAAAAAGAAGTTGAGATCACATATAAGAGGGATGGAAAGACGCATACAGCAGTGCTGGAGCCGAGACAGAAAGAAGGAGATACTGCACCGCTTCTGGGAGTGACCGGAGGTAAGATGGAGCGTCCCGGATTTTTCGGAACCCTGAAATATGGTGCTTATACCGTCAAATACTGGATCGATTATACAGTAGACAGTCTTCGGATGCTTGTGACGGGAAGAGTCGGAATGAAAGACCTGTCAGGTCCGGTGGGAATCGTCAGTGCAGTAGACGGCGTTTATCAGGAGGCAGCACCGGCCGGGTTATCAGTGATCATCCTGAATCTGATGAATATCGGGATTCTGATCACGGCAAACCTCGGTGTGATGAATCTTCTGCCGCTACCGGCACTGGATGGAGGAAGACTGGTATTTCTGATCATTGAGGCAATTCGTGGAAAGCGGGTATCACCGGATAAAGAAGGCATGGTGCATTTTGCGGGGTTTGCACTTCTGATGGTTCTGATGGTTGTGGTGATGTTTAATGATATTATGAAGCTGGTGTAAAGTGGCTTATGAAATTCGTGTAAATACCAATATGAAACTGGTGTGAATGGTATTATGAAATTAGCAGGAATATCATGAAAAGCCGGTTTATATAATAGAGATGATGATAGATTTCATGGAGTAGATCATGAGCCAGTTACGTGCCATGCAGACAGAAGCAGTTGACAGAGGAACGCTTCAGATCAATGTTACTTCCTCGGTGAATGCATTTCCGGTGGAACGGGCGGAAATTTCTATTTCGTATACCGGAGTACCGGAAAGTACGCTGGAAAAGATACAGACAGATTCATCAGGACAGACGGAGACAATCGAACTTGCAGCACCACCGGAGGAGTGGAGTCTGGATATAGAAGAAGACAGACAGCCATATTCGGAATATACGCTGAGTATCAAAGCACCGGGATTTGAACCGGTCAATATTGCAGGAACGGAGATTCTTGCAAATGTAAAGGCAATACAGAACATACAGATGAAACCAGCAGATGTGAGCGGGGAAGAGGATCAAGTATTCGTTATCCCCGCTCATACTTTATATGGAGACTATCCCCCGAAGATCGCAGAGGCAGAGATCAAGCCGGTGACAGAGACGGGGGAGATTGTTTTAAGCCGTGTGGTTGTGCCGGAGTATATTGTGGTACATGATGGTTCACCAAGAGATTCAACCGCAACCAATTATTATGTTAAATATAAAGATTATATCAAGAATGTTGCATCCAGTGAGATTTATGCGACTTGGCCGGAAAATACGATCCGGGCGAATGTACTGGCAATCATGTCGTTTACTCTGAACCGGGTTTATACGGAGTGGTACAGAAACAAACAGTACGACTTTACCATTACATCCTCCACTGCCTTCGATCACAAATGGATATACGGTCGTAATATTTTCGACAGTATATCCAACATAGTGGATGAACTCTTCGAAAACTATTTGTCACGTCCGAATGTCCGTCAGCCGATTCTGACCCAGTACTGTGACGGACAGCGGGTGACCTGCCCGCAGTGGATGAGTCAGTGGGGAAGTAAATATCTGGGTGATCAAAATTACACAGCCATCGAAATCATCAGAAACTATTATGGGGAAAGTATGTATATCAATTCCGCAGAAGAGATTTCGGGAATCCCGGCATCCTGGCCGGGCTACGATCTGGATATCGGAGCAAGTGGCATGAAAGTCAGGCAGATTCAGGAACAGTTAAATACTATCGGGGAAGTTTATACAGAAGTTCCCAGGGGACCGGTGGATGGCATATACGGAGAGCGAACGAAAGAAGCAGTACGGCAGTTTCAGTCCGTTTTTGGACTGGGACAGACAGGAGTCGTTGATTATCCGACCTGGTATAAGATCCAGGAAATCTATGTGGGAATCACGAGAATCGCAGAGCTATATTGAAGGAATTATTCCTGTTCACTGATAAGATCCCGCGAAGCGTGTTACCGGGAACGGAGTGAACAGGAACAGAAAAAATGTCGGTAATTGAAGTATTACATTTTTGACATGGGCAATGAAAAGGATTATAATTAATAATCAGGGAAGTATACGTAACGTGAAGTAACAGGAGGAAATACCAGAAAGTGATAAGAATGGAAACGTATGCTGGCACTGTCTATGACATATATAATGACTTTGTCTGTGGCAGCGCCAGTCAAGGCTGCTGAAGAAGAACTCGGTGTACCGACAGCGGAAACAGCAGCAGAAGTACAGGAAACACCGGAACAGTTTGAGGCAAGAACAGGATACCATTTAACAGAGGGATATACCTATGTACTGAATAACGGGTTTGTGATTCTGCAGGCAGATGGTTCGCCACAGATCACACCGGTTGCCACCCCGGAACCAACACCAAGTGAAACGCCAACGCCGACGCCGACACAGACACCGGAGCCGACTGTAACACCGATGCCGGCAGGAGAGAATACTCCAACACCCACACCGGGTCAGGAAGGGGCAGAACCACAGGAAGTGACAGAACAGCCCACGCCGGAGCCTACACCGGCACCGGAGACCACACCGGAAGCTGCGCAGGAGACTGCGGTGGAAGAAAATATCCCGGTTATTACAGCATTTCCACAGTCTGTGGAAGTACCGGTGACGGTGGAGGATTACCGTTTCTGGACAGTATCTGCCAGCAGAAAAGCGGCACAGGCGAAAGTGGTTCAGGAGATCAAAGAAGAGAAGTCACAGGATTCCCGGAGTGTGGGAAGGCTGGAAGAAGGCGGTATCTGTTATATTTTAAGAAAGGAAGACGGATGGTACTACGTGGAATCCGGAACCGTTCGTGGTTTTGTGGAGAAAAAAGCGCTTCGCAGGATCGGAGATAAGAATGAGGCACTGCTTACTCCGGTATATGCAACAGAGCTGGTTGCGCCGGCAGAAAATCAGGCATATGCATATTACCGGGCAACGATTCAGCAGACTGTAGCAAAGAAGCATTATGCACTCTGCAAAGGAGATGAACTGAATATCAGGGCGGACAAGAGCACAGACAGTGAGATTGTCGGAACGATGAAAAAGGGAAATCTCTGTTATATTCTTGCAGATGAGACAGAAGAGTGGGTATATGTGGAATCCGGAGAAGTTCGTGGGTTTGTAAAAAAGGAATATCTGCAGACAGGCAGGAAAGTGAAGAAAAAAGTGAATAAGACCGGAGCGGATCGTTTTACGCTGGCGGTTGCCAGGGTAGATCCGAAGGAAAATCCGGCACGTTATTATACGTTGACTTCGGTGAAAACGGGAATTCCGGACGGGGCGATCCGTGATTCGATCGTGGATTATGCCAGTGGATTCCTTGGAACTGTCTGGAAGGAAGAAGGAACCAGCCTTTGCGAAGGAATTGATACCAGCGAGTTTGTTGAGCAGATTTATGAGGCATACGGATATAATGTCACGGATAAAGACGGAAATATACAGGAACAGGGAAAGGTTTCTGTGGATCAGGCAAAACCCGGTGATGTGATCTGCTATGGATCCGGGGAAGAAACAAGTGCAGCCGGTATTTATGTGGGTGACGGCAAGATGGTACAGGCTTCTGAGACGAGAGGCAAGGTGGTAACAGTAAAGATAGATCCGGAACAGGAGAGCTTTGCCCTGGAGCTTTTTGAAGATACGAAAGTGATTGCAGGAAGTAAGGATATCAGTGAAGTGAATGCAACGGAAGCAATGTACGGACAGGATCTGGGACTTTTTAAGCTGACATATTACTGTGCGTGTGCGAAGTGTTGTGGAAAGGCAACCGGAATTACTGCTTCCGGAGCGAGGGTTGCGGAAGGGGAAACGATCGCGGTGGATCCTTCAGTGATTCCTTATGGAACGAAAGTTATTATTAATGGACATATTTTTACGGCACAGGATTGCGGCAGTGGAGTGAAGCAGAATCATATTGATATCTATGTGGCTGATCATGAGCGGGCTCTGGCACTGGGGTGCAATTATGCGGATGTGCATTTGATGAAGTGAGAAGAGACTGTCACACTCTGGGTAGGGTGTGGCAGTTTTTTACTTTACGGGAAATTGCTTTACAGTAAAGTAGAAAACGCTCCGCGAAGATGCTCCAAGGCACATTCTTTGTTCCTGATCAGATAAGAACACTGCGTATCGGAAGAAACCGGGTGAGGATTTCGACAAATGTATACACAATTAAGTGAAAATCAGGAAAAAATTGGAAAATAAAAAGGATTTTGTGAGGAAAGAGTGGAATATATTTAACAGAATAGATGAAAATAGAATGGTTTTTGCTGTTTTTGGTAATAGAAGGGGTGATGTATTTGAATATCAGGGAACAGGCAGAGGAGCGGGAGTTTCAGTATCTGAGCCGGTATGCTTCACACAGCAGAGAGTCGAAGGGCAGAGAGCGTGTGGAGGAGGAGTGTGATATCCGGACGGTGTATCAGAGGGATCGGGATCGGATTATTCATTCGAAGGCGTTTCGACGGTTGAAGGATAAGACACAGGTGTTTCTTGCGGCGCAGGGAGATCATTATCGGACCAGACTGACACATACGCTGGAGGTATCACAGACGGCGCGGACGATCGCGAAGGCGCTGGAGCTGAATGAGGATCTGGTGGAAGCAATTGCGCTGGGGCATGATCTGGGGCATACACCGTTCGGACATGCCGGTGAAGCGGCTCTGAATGAAATCTGCCCGGAAGGATTTGCACATTTTAAGCAGAGTGTCCGGGTGGTGGAACGGCTGGAAAAGAACGGGGAGGGACTGAATCTGACCTGGGAAGTAAGAGACGGGATGTTGAATCACCGGACATCCGGCACACCGCATACCCTGGAAGGTCAGGTAGTCCGACTGTGTGATAAGATTTCTTATATTCATCATGATATGGATGATGCACAGAGGGCAGGAATTTTTCAGGAAGATGATATTCCGATCACAATCAGGGTGACACTGGGAGATTCCTGCAAAGAGCGGTTAAATACGTTGATCCATGATACGATCCGCAACAGCTACGGAAAAGATAAAGTCGAGATGACACCGGAGATTGCGGAGGCGATGCGGGAACTTCGCACATTGATGTTTCGGAGCGTTTACAATAATCCGGTGGCGAAAAAAGAAGAAAGAAAAGCCAGGACGATGCTGCAGGAGATGTATCTGTATTATAGCAGGCATCCGGAACAGATGTCCCGGGAATACCAGAAACTGATCGCAGAAGGCGAGAACAGAGAAAGGGTGGCATGTGATTATATCTCCGGCATGACGGATCAGTATGCGATGGCAAAATTCAAAGAAATTTTTATTCCTTCAGCCTGGGCGGTATACTGAACTGCAGGGGAATCGTTGCGAAGAAGAATAAAAAAAAGCATATTTTGTCAAAGAAAAAGAGAACCGGGACAAATAAAAAAGGATATTGTCGCCGGACGGGGAATATATATATACGTGGGTAAATGACAACAGTGGATAAAGGAGAGAGAAAACATGCGTTATTCGGATGATCTGATCGAAGAAATTCGAATGAAAAACGATATTGTAGATGTGATTTCCGGTTATGTGAAATTGCAGCGAAAAGGAAGTTCCTATTTCGGACTTTGTCCCTTTCATAATGAAAAATCACCGTCGTTTTCCGTAAGCCCCGGAAAGCAGATGTATTATTGCTTTGGATGTGGAGCTGGTGGTAATGTATTTACCTTTCTGATGGAATATGAGAACTTTACTTTCCCGGAGGCGCTGGAGATGCTGGCGGACCGTGCAGGAGTGGAACTTCCCAAAATGGAATATTCCAAAGAAGCGAAAGAACAGGCAGACCTGAAATCCGCACTTCTGGAGATAAACAAGGAAGCGGCGAAGTTCTACTATTATCAGCTGCGCCAGAAAACCGGAGAACAGGGGATGGCATATCTGAAGGGCAGAGAACTCAGTGATGAAACCATCAATAAGTTTGGTCTTGGGTATTCCGGCAAGTTCAGCAACAACCTGTATCAATATCTGAAGGGAAAAAACTATTCAGATGAGCTCTTACGGCAGTCAGGGCTGTTTAATGTGGATGAAAAACGTGGCATGTATGATAAGTTCTGGAACCGTGTGATCTATCCGATCATGGATGTGAACAACCGTGTGATCGGATTCGGCGGCAGGGTGATGGGAGATGCAAAGCCCAAATATCTGAACTCACCGGAGACGAAGATCTTTGATAAGAGCCGAAATCTGTACGGACTGAATATGGCGCGTTCTTCGAGAAAGAAAAATCTGATCATCTGCGAGGGGTACATGGATGTGATCTCCATGCATCAGGCAGGATTTAACAATGCAGTGGCGTCTCTGGGAACGGCTCTGACCTCTCAGCAGGCCAGCCTCCTGAAACGGTATACCGATGAAGTCCTGATCATTTACGACAGTGATGAAGCAGGTGTGAAAGCAGCTCTCCGGGCCATCCCGATGTTAAAAACCGCCGGACTTTCCACGAAGGTCATCAATCTCAGGCCTTACAAGGATCCGGATGAATTTATCAAAAGTATGGGAAAAGAAGCCTTTCAGGAGAGGCTGGATCACGGAATGAACAGTTTTATGTTTGAACTGAAGGCACTGGAAGGGCAGTATGATATGGAGGACCCGCAGGGTCGCACGGACTTTTTTAAAGAAACGGCAAAGCGGCTGCTGCGTTTTGAAGACGAGATTGAACGAAGCAGTTATATCAAAACCATTGCCGGAACTTATCAGGTCGAGCCGGAAGAACTCAGAAAGATGGTGAACCGGCTGGCGATGAAGGGCGTGGGAATGACAGAGACTGTCAAACCAAAATCGGGTCTGAACAGGAATAAGGAAAAGCAGAACGGATACGAAGTATCTCAGAAACTGATGCTTACCTGGCTGACTTCTTATCCGGAGATTTTCGGAGAGGTAAGCCGTTATATCGGACCGGATGATTTTACAAGACCCCTCTATCATCAGGTGGCTGAACTGCTATATGAGCAGTATCGGCAGGGCGAGCCAAACCCGGCGAGACTGTTGAACCGGTTTACGGACAGCGAGGAACAGACCGAAGTGGCGGCTGTATTCAACGCGACGATCCCGCTGGACTCGGAACAGGAGAGGGAGCAGGCATTACTGGATGTGATATGCAGAATGAAGGAAGACAGTATCGCCCACCGCACAGAGAATCTGGCGCCTACAGACATGCAGGGGCTGATGAATCTGATGCAGGCGAAAAAAGAACTGGAAGAGTTAAAAGCCGGAAAGCTGCATTTGCATATTTCTTTTTGTTAAGGATAAAATATAAACAATATATGGAAGGATGGAAAAACAGATGGAAATGGATAAAGCCCAATTTGCAGAACAGTTGAAAAACCTTGTGGAATTAGGCAAGAAGAAGAAAAATGTGCTGGAGTATCAGGAAATCAATGATTTCTTTAAAGGAATCACCCTGAACAATGAGCAGATGGATCTGATCTTCGAATATCTGGAAGCCAATGGCGTGGATGTACTCCGGGTAACCGAGGACGACGCACTGCTGGATAATGAAGATATGCATATGGAAGAGGATGAGGTGGATCTGGAAAATATAGACCTTTCCGTACCGGAAGGGGTCAGTATCGAGGATCCGGTTCGTATGTATCTGAAAGAGATCGGTAAAGTGCCTCTTCTGAGTGCAGAAGAGGAAATCGAACTGGCAAAACGGATGGAAAACGGCGATCAGGCGGCGAAAAAACGTCTGGCAGAAGCCAATCTTCGTCTGGTGGTCAGCATCGCAAAACGATATGTGGGACGCGGCATGTTGTTCCTGGATCTGATTCAGGAGGGAAATCTGGGTCTGATCAAAGCAGTGGAAAAATTTGACTACACCAAAGGATATAAGTTCAGTACCTATGCAACCTGGTGGATCCGTCAGGCCATCACCCGTGCGATCGCCGATCAGGCAAGAACGATCCGTATCCCGGTGCATATGGTAGAAACGATCAACAAACTGATTCGAGTTTCCCGTCAGCTGCTTCAGGAGTTAGGACGCGAACCTACTCCGGAAGAAATTGCAGAAGAAATGAAAATGCCGGTAGATCGTGTTCGTGAAATCCTTAAGATCTCACAGGAACCGGTATCACTGGAAACTCCGATCGGTGAAGAGGAGGACAGTCATCTTGGTGACTTTATTCAGGATGATAATGTTCCGGTTCCGGCAGATGCAGCTGCATTTACGCTTCTGAAAGAACAGCTGATCGAAGTACTGGGAACACTGACAGAAAGAGAACAGAAGGTACTTCGCCTTCGTTTTGGCCTGGATGACGGACGTGCACGTACACTGGAAGAAGTTGGTAAAGAATTCAACGTTACGAGAGAGCGTATTCGTCAGATCGAAGCAAAGGCACTTCGTAAACTCCGCCATCCGAGCCGCAGCCGCAAGCTGAAGGATTATCTGGATTAATGGCAGGGAATCGTGTACAGCTGTCCAGACGCCTCAAAGCTATTGCAGACATGGTGACGGAGGGAAACCGGCTGGTAGATGTGGGATGTGATCATGGATATCTGCCGGTATACCTTATGCTGAATCATAAGATTCCGGGTGCGATCGCGACCGATGTAGGAAAAGGACCGCTGGCCAGGGCACAGGAACATATTGCAGAGTATGGGATGAGCAAATACATAGAGGCGAGACTCTGTGACGGACTGCAGGGCGTCCGCACCGGAGAAGGTGATACATTGGTTATTGCCGGGATGGGCGGCCCTTTGATGGAGAAAATCCTTACAGAAGGTAAGGCTGCATTGCCGGGCTTTCGGGAACTGATTCTTCAACCGCAGTCGGATATTCCTCATTTTCGTCATTTCCTTATGGAACATGGATTCTGTATTATTCAGGAAGAAATGATTCTGGAAGATGGGAAATATTATCCGATGATGAAAGCAGTTTCGGGCAGAACACCAGGAGAAAGCTGGACGAGAGAAGAGGAAATGTTTGGAAAACTGCTGTTGGAACGTCTGCATCCGGTTCTTTATAAGTATCTGCAACGCGAACTGCGAATCAGAGAAGAAATTTCCGGACAATTGAAAAATGCAGCAGGAGAGAGCGCAAAGAAACGCCTGGATGAAGTAGAGGAGGAAAAGCGGTTGATTTTGACTGCTTTACAGAGATATGAAGGTAAAGGAACTGACAGACTGGCTTGATGGTCGTTATCCGGCTGATATGGCAGAACACTGGGACAATGTAGGCCTCCTGGTCGGTGATGATGAAGCGGAGGTGCATCATGTGCTTTTGGCACTGGACCTTACGGAGAAAACGCTGGATGAAGCAATTTCTGCAGGAGCAGACATGATCATTACGCATCATCCGATGATCTTTGAAGGACAGAAAAAAATAAATAATCATTCTTTTACAGGGCGCAGAATTCTGAAACTGATCAGAAACAGGATTCAGTATTATGCGATGCATACCAATTACGACGTGCTTGGTATGGCAGAACTCAGTGCAGACTATCTGAAACTTACAGATAGAGAAGTCCTCTCGGTAACTGCTCATACAGAGCAGGGTGAAGAGGGATTTGGACGGGTTGGCTGCCTCCCGTATAAGATGACTCTGAAAGAATGCGGAGAATTTGTAAAAGAGGCGCTGGCGCTGAATGATGTCAGGATTTACGGAGATCCGGATACAATGGTAGAAAAAGCTGCCATCTGCACCGGAAGCGGCAAAAGCATGATTTCGGATGTCCTTGCCAAAGGAGCGGATGTCTATGTGACGGGTGATATTGATCATCATACGGGAATTGATGCTGTTGCCAGTGGACTTCCGATCATAGATGCCGGACATTATGGTACGGAATATATCTTTATGAAGGCAATGCGTAAAATTCTGGAAGAAAAATATCCATCACTTCAGATAACATGTGCGAAAGTGAAAAGTCCATATATGATACTGTAGCAGGATAGTAACAGGAGGGCTGTTTTATGAATCAGGAAATGGTTAAAGTTACGATTGGCGGGAAAGAGCATGAATATGCAATTGGTACGACATACAGAGAAATCGTGGATGAGTATCAGGAAGAGGTGGCAGAAGCGCCTGTCATTCTGGTAATGGCAGATGGAAAATTACGTGAACTCCAGAAGAAACTGAAAGGTGACTGTACACTGGAATTTGTAACGACAAAAGATCATATAGGATTCGAAACCTATAAAAGAACGGTTTGTCTGGTACTGCTGAGAGCAATCTATGATGTGGCAGGAAAAGAAAATATAGAAAAAGTCATGATCCACTATTCCGTCGGAAATGGCTATTATTTTACCATGGCCGGCAAAGCAGTTCTTGATCAGCATTTCCTTGACAATGTAAAAACACGGATGCAGGAACTGGCAGATATGTGTACACCGATTGGAAAACGTTCTGTAAATACAGATGATGCAGTTTCACTTTTTCATCATCATAGAATGTATGACAAAGAAAAACTGTTTCGTTTCCGTCGGGTATCCAAGGTGAATATTTATAATATTGGTTACTATGAAGATTATTTTTATGGTTATATGGCAGATCATGCAGGGTATGTAAAATACTTTGATCTGAAACTTTATGATGAAGGTTTTGTTCTGGAACTTCCAACAAGAAAAAATCCGTCTGTGATTTCAGCGTTTCGCCCGGAAGGAAAAATCTTTCAGGTGCAGAAAGAATCTCAGGAGTGGGCAGAGAAGATGGATATCTCTTATGTCGGAGATCTGAATGATCACATTACAAAAGAAGGTATCAGCAATATTCTTCTGGTTCAGGAGGCACTTCAGGAAGCCAAGATTTCTGATATTGCACAGAGAATTGTCTTGGAAGGCAATAAGAAGTTTATTATGATCGCGGGACCGTCTTCATCGGGAAAGACTTCTTTTTCGCATCGTTTGTCTATTCAGCTTCTGGCGCACGGAATGAAGCCGCATCCGATCGGAGTTGATAATTATTTCAAGAACAGAGAAGAGACTCCGCTGGATGAATATGGAGAAAAAAATTATGAATGTCTTGAAGCAATCGATGTAGAGCAGTTCAACAAAGATATGCTTGCTCTTTTGCGTGGAGAACGTATTGAATTGCCAGTGTTTAATTTTAAGACAGGACACAGAGAGTATAAAGGCGATTTTCTCCAGCTTGGTCCGGAGGATGTGTTGGTTATAGAGGGAATTCATGGTTTGAATGATAAACTGAGCTATGCACTTCCGGCAGAAAGTAAATTCAAGATCTATATCAGCGCACTGACTCAGCTGAATATTGATGAACATAACCGCATTCCGACTACGGACGGCAGGCTGCTCCGACGGATTGTACGTGATGCAAGAACCAGAGGAACTTCGGCAAAAGATACGATTGCCAGATGGCCGTCTGTACGTCGTGGAGAAGAAGCGAACATCTTTCCATATCAGGAGCAGGCAGATGTCATGTTTAATTCAGCACTTGTGTATGAGCTGGCATGCCTTAAAGTATATGCAGAGCCACTGTTATTTGGCATTGATAAGAGCGAACCGGAGTATCTGGAGGCAAAACGCCTTTTGAAATTTCTGGATTATTTCATTTCTGTTCCAAGTGAGGATATTCCACATAATTCACTGTTAAGGGAATTCGTCGGCGGAAGTTGTTTTGATGTATAGAAATCTTGATGATTTTTTTCTTTACTTAAAAATATATTCGTGTTAGAATAACACTCGTGCAAGCAGGCCAGGTGATCGCGGCTGTACAGACGAAAGGGTACAGACGAGGAAAGTCCGGGCTTCACAGGGCAGGATGCCGGATAACGTCCGGTGGAGGTAACTCCCAGACCAGTGCAACAGAAATAAACCGCCCCGTTTTGCGGGGTAAGGGTGGAAAGGCAGTGTAAGAGACTACCGCCGCTGTGGTAACAGAGCGGGCACATGTAAACTCCATTCGAAGCAAGACCGAGAAGAAAGCCATACGGCGGCCCGTCGTGCTTTCAGGTAGGTCGCTGGAGCCTTCTGGCAACGGAAGGCCTAGATAGATGATCACCCAACGACATAACCCGGCTTATCGGTCTGACTGTGTATGATAATAAGCACATAATAAAAGCAACTGTATTTTGCAGATATGTTCTGTAAAATATCAGTTGCTTTTTTGTAAAAAACTTTTCTATGAAAACACAGCGCCCGGTTCCCGCTTCGATATTCAGGCCTTCGCAGGAGCCGGACGCGTCCGTTTGTCAATAATTCTCGCAGGAATCCTTGAATCCCTATTTATTCCGTTTACCTCTATATTTCTCCTCGCAATACTTACACCGGTAAACCTCATTCTCTTCATCTGCAAGAACAAAAATCTGATCCAGTCCCTGCTCGATGGAAGTAATGCAGCGAGGATTCTTGCATTTGATCACGTTCACAACCTGCTTCGGCAGCTTCAGCTCTTTCTTTGCAACGATCTTTTCGTCCTTGATGATATTTACGGTAATATTATGATCGATAAAACCAAGGATATCCAGATCCAGATCCTCGATGGGGCATTCAACCTTGATGATATCCTTTTTTCCCATTTTCTGGCTGCGGGCATTTTTGATGATAGCAACCGTACAGTCCAGCTTATCCAGCTTCAGGTCATGATAGATCGTCATTGCCTTGCCGGCTTTGATATGATCCAGAACATAACCCTCACGAAGAGCACCTACGTTTAACATGGCAGTTCCACCTCCAGTAATGTAAGAATCAGGGCCATACGGACATACACACCATACTGGACCTGTTTGAAATAAGCGGCACGTGGATCAGAATCCACTTCAACAGAAATCTCGTTAACACGTGGGAGTGGGTGGAGGACATACATATCCTTCGGTGCAAGCTCCATTTTCTGTTTGTCCAGAACATAGAAATCTTTCATGCGGACATAATCCTCTTCGTTGAAGAAACGTTCCTTCTGAACACGGGTCATGTACAGGATATCCAGATCCGGAAGTGCATCCTCCAGACGTTCCTCCTCGACAAACTCGACATTGTTGCGTTTCAGAACATCCTCACGGATATAGCTTGGAATACGAAGCTCCTCCGGAGAGATCAGAACAAATTTCACATTTTCATAACGGACCAGAGCCTCGATCAGAGAGTGAACGGTACGGCCGAATTTCAGGTCACCACAGAGGCCGATGGTAATATTGTCAAGTCTGCCCTTCAGGGAGCGGATAGTTAAAAGATCGGTTAATGTCTGGGTAGGATGCTGGTGGCCGCCATCACCGGCATTGATCACCGGAATATTGGATGACATAGAAGCTACAAGCGGAGCACCCTCTTTCGGATGACGCATAGCACAGATATCTGCATAACAGGAAACAACGCGAATAGTATCGGCAACGCTTTCGCCTTTGGCTGCGGAACTGGAACCGGCTGAAGAGAAACCTAAAACCTTGCCGCCAAGATTCATCATGGCTGCTTCAAAACTTAAACGTGTACGTGTACTTGGTTCGTAAAAACAGGTGGCAAGTCGCTTATCATCGCAGACATGCGCGTATTTTTTTGGATTTTTTTCAATGTCGCTGGCCAGAGTAAGAAGATCTTCAAGCTCTTCTTTAGAAAGATCCAGCGGGCTCATTAAATGTCTCATGTGAAACCTCCCTTATTGACTTGTGGTACGGAAAATTCGTGGTACTGTGAATAGTTACGAAAATTCTCTCTTGCACAATCATATACTAGTAGAATTGATTTTTCAAGATGATTTTGCCATATTCATAATAAAATATCAGCGATGGACGGTCAGGATTTTTTCGAAAATCAGTCCGGCAGTAAACCACAGTGGCGCATAGTCCAGACGGATGACACCATGACATTGCAACGGTACACCGCTGTAATCCCAGGGACACATGCCGAACTGCTTCAGGAAGCTTCCACTGATGAATTCCACAAGATAGAATCCGGCAGTATACAGGATTCCACGGTAAAAGAATGGGAAGGAAGATAATTTTACGGACAGTGGAGCAATAACAGCGGCACAGCCGTAGATGGGAAACATCAAAAGAGAAGTCTTTCCTGTAAGAGTCTTCTGACCGGTAAAAAGTGAATGAAGACCGGTCCAGAAAATCTCCATGCACCATCCGGCAGAACCGCACAGTAAAAAATTTGAGATATTCTGATTCATGGCAGCTACTCCTGATTCCTGATAAAAACGTGTTAAGAATACGTAAATAAGTATCTCCCAGTCTTGAAAAAAACATACGTAAATGCTATATTTGTATAAATACACAATTATTTATGAAACACAGGAGACACAGAAAATGGACTATCAACAAAGCAGAGCATATGTAAAAGACGCGGACCGTTATGCGGGCGGTGCTCTGGATCTTACAAATATAAAAGAGCTGATGAAACGACTGGGAAATCCCCAGGATCAGTTAAAATATGTTCACGTAGCAGGAACCAATGGCAAGGGATCCGTAATTGCTTATCTGTATACTACACTTTCGGAAGCTGGATATCGTGTCGGAAGATATATTTCCCCATCCGTATATTCTTATCGTGAGAAGATGGAAGTGGCCGGCAGTGCGGTGAGCAGAGAACAATTTGCGGGATATGTGACCAGGGTTGCTGCAGCAATTAAAGAAATGACTACAGAAGGTCTTGCACATCCCACCCCATTTGAAATAGAAACGGCGGTGGCTTTTTTATTTTTTGCCGAAGAAAAATGTGATCTGGTAATTCTGGAAGTTGGAATGGGAGGAAATCTGGATGCAACAAACATCATCCGAAATACAGTTCTTGCAGTGCTCGTTCCGATCAGTATGGATCATCAGGCATTTCTTGGAAACACGCTTTCTGAAATTGCAGAAAAAAAGGCAGGAATCATCAAACCTGGATGCAGTGTTGTAACGGTCGGCCAACAGCCGGAGACTATGGCTGTAATAGAGCGAGTGTGCCGTGAAAACGGTGCAGATCTGACAGAGGCAGACCTGCATGAAGCAAAAGCAGTGAAAGAAGATTTTGCGGGACAGACGCTGGAGTACCGGGGAGAAAACTATGAGTTGGCACTGGCAGGATCTTATCAGACGGAGAATGCAGCACTTGCACTGGAGGCACTTGAGGTGTTGGGACGAGTCGGATATCCGACAACAGTTGAACAGCGAAAAAAAGGTCTGAAGGATACGAAATGGAATGGACGTCTGACAATCATTCACAGAGAGCCTTTGTTTATTGTGGACGGAGCACATAATCCGGCTGCAGCAGATATGTTAGAGGATTCTGTGCGGAAGTATTTTAAAGGACGCAAACTGTTCTTTATCATGGGAGTTTTCCGTGATAAGGATTATCCTTATATTATTCGGAAACTCTGCCCCTATGCAGAGCAGATCATTACGATCGAGACACCGGATAATCCACGTGCCCTGCCGGCGCAGGAACTTGCGGAAGAAGTAAAAAAATGTAATCCGCACGTGCAGGCTGCGGACAGCATTACGGATGCGGTAGATAAAATATTTGCCATGGCAGGACGGGAGGATG
>OLOH01001144.1_pt1 | contig 15913 bp, 10 predicted proteins | sample 1673221 | NCBI WGS metagenome assembly OLOH01 (sample SAMEA3136767, study PRJEB25190) | human gut metagenome
GGCCCGCGAGGCCCGCAAGGAGCTGGCCCAGAAGTTCTGGGACGAGGTAGAAGTACCACACAGGCCTCTTCTATCTTAACGGAAATACGTACTACACCATCGACGGAATGGTCTGCTTTGGCCTGTATTTAGCGGAAGATGGATACTACTACTATTTTGGAAGTGGCAATTATACCGCTGTTAAGAACACCCGTCACTGGGTATCCTTCCCGAATGACACTGGTCTTGCACAGGCGTTCTACGATTTTGACGAAAACGGCAGGATGATTATTGATAATCCGGATCCGAGCAAAAACGGCATTGTCAACGAAGACGGTACGCTCTATTACTACGTGAATGGTGTCAGGAACTATGCCGGTCTGATTCAAATTGACGGTGACTACTATTACGTGAACAGTTCCTGCAAAGTAGTCACGAGTCAGCGTTACTGGGTATCTAAGACCAATGATCTGCTTCCTGCCACCTTCTATAACTTCGATGCAGACGGTAAGATGACGGATGCACCGATTCCGACGCCGGATCCTGACCCGAATCCCAATCCTGATCCCGGGGTGAAGAACGGCATCGTCAATGAAGATGGCGAGCTGTATTACTATGTCAATGGCGTCAAGACCTACGCGGGCCTGATCAAGATCGACGGCGATTACTACTATGTGAACAGCTCCTGCAAGGTCGTAACAAATTGCCGTTACTGGATTAGCAAGACCAATGATCTGTTGCCCGCAACCTTCTATAACTTCGATGCAGACGGCAAGATGACTGATGCACCCATTCCGACGCCTGACCCCGATCCTAATCCCAATCCTGATCCCGAGGCGAAGAACGGCATCGTCAGCGAGGACGGCGAGCTGTATTACTATGTCAATGGTGTCAAGACCTACGCTGGTCTGATTCAGATCGACGGCGATTATTACTATGTGAACAGTTCTTGCAAGGTTGTTACCAACCAGCGCTATTGGATCAGCAAAACCAACGATTTGCTGCCCGCCACCTTCTATACCTTTGGTGCAGACGGCAAGATGGTCAAATAACCAAAAGGCCCATGGGGTATGGTGATTTTAGCGCCATACCCCATGGAAGATACGAATACGAAAAGGAGTACGTATTGCTTGATCTTGTATTTATCTGGCTGAAGGAGCATTCACTGATCGTGCTCCTGCTTCTGGGAACTATCTTCAATGTGTTCTGGCTGTACAGGATGCGGCGGCAGCTCCAAATGAAATGGTACGCCGTGATAGCATTCTCGGTGCTGCATACGGTATGTGGTGTTTTGAGTGTAAAAGCATTTGCGTTTCTGGAAACCGGAGATGCTGGCAACATGAGCTTATTCGGCGGAGTGTTCTTTATGCCAGTGCTTTATTTCATCAGCGCAAAGGTTTCAAAACGCAATATCAAAGCCGTTTTTGATATTTTTACGATTTGCATGATCTTCACGGTGATGTGCGCTCGGATCAACTGCATCGTCTCTGGCTGCTGCGCTGGCTTAGTCATACCGGGAACGCACGTTCACTTTCCCACGAGGGAACTTGAGATTCTCTATTACATTGTGATGTTGATTCTGCTCATCCCCAGAGTGAAAAAGAGCAAGAACCCCGGCAGTATTTACCCACTTTATATGGCATCCTATGGAGCGTTCCGCTTCATTGATGAATTCTTCCGGACGTCCTCTACGGGGATGCTATTCCACCTTTCTCATGTCTGGGCAGCCATCGCATTTGCGGCGGGACTCAGCATTTACATAGAAATAAACGCCAGAAATCATCAAAGAAAGAAGGTAATAAAGAAATGAAAAGCACATTGAGGCGATTCCTTTCGCTTGTGCTCTGCATGTGCATGGTCATGGCACTGCTTCCAAATGTGACCATGACAGCGTTTGCAGCAACCAGAGGTACAGTGACAGGCTTAGCTGACGAGAACATTGGACTGAGTTTTACAGGCGATGCAGATGATGCTTGGTCGGCCTATGGTACGAGCATTACCGGTGCAGCTACCAGTACAGGCGGAACATGCAGTGATACATCGCATAGTTCTACACTGACAATTACAAATAAGAAGTCGACAACAGCAACCCTTTCCTTTGACTACTCTATTGAGCAGAACAGCGGAAAAATTCAGGTGGATGGTACAGAGGTTTCTTCGGGTGCCAGTTTTACCAAGGAACTGGCGGCAAACGAGAGCGTTAAAGTATACATCCAGTCTGGCAGCACCGATGCTGCTACGAAGATCACCCTTACCAACGTGGTTCTGGTAAGCGATGTCAATGCAACTGCGACATTCGTGCCTGCTGAAAACGGCACTTATACAGTAAACGGAAAGCTCATTACCGAGGAATATAGCAACACGCAAAGCTCCATGACTGCTTATCAGGTAGTGGCGACCCCGGCGGATGGTTATCAGTTCATGGGCTGGTATAACCTGACCACAGGCAAATGCATCGCGACTGCGGCAACCACCGCCCTGAATATCGAAAGTGACTGCACCGTTACGGCGAAGTTTGTGAGCAAGTCTCTGGCGCTTTTTGAGACTGGCGGTCAGCGGTTTGCAGACCTGAATGAAGCGGTTGCTTACGCACAGGCAAACGGTCAGTCCAAGATTACCTTGGCTGCGGATGGCTCCATCAGCGGCAGCTACACCATTCCGGCTGGAATTACACTTCTGATTCCGTTCGACGCGGCAGGGACACTGTATACGGATGCTCCTGCGGCGATTCGGACGACTCCCGCGTCTAAGCCTTTCCGGACGCTGACGATGAGCGAAGGCACGTCCATTACCGTCAATGGCGCGATCAGCTTGGGCGGCAGATATTATGCTGCTGGCGGTAGTGAGCAGGGACGTACCGTTGGTGATTATGGATACATCAAAATGGCGGATAACAGCTCCATCACGGTAAAGAACGGCGGCAAGCTCTATGCATGGGGCTTTATCTCCGGCAGCGGCTCTGTTCTGGCGGAATCCGGCGCTACGGTGTACGAATTCTATCAGATTGCAGACTTCCGCGGCGGCAGCGCATCTTCCGCCATGGGCCATGGGGTGTTCCCATTTTCGCAGTACTTCGTACAAAACATCGAAGTTCCCTTGACGTTGAATGCCGGCGCCAACGAACAGGTTTACAGCGGCGTTTATGCATCGAGCACCACATTTACTACTGCTATTAATTTCATTGGCGACACCGGTATGTTCAAAGTGGAATCCGGTAGCTTTACTAAGGATTACGATGAAAAGACAGACCGTCTTGTATTTACGGTAAACGGCGAAGCGGCACTGAATACGTTGTCGCTAAAGCTTGCGAGCATGAGTGTCAACTCTGCAAGCTACGTACTGCCTATCACCAACAACATTACCATCAATATCCAGTCTGGAAATGTGACGATCAATCAGGATGCCGCTCTGCTGGCAGGCGTTGAGGTCAATATTGCCGAGGGCGCTGGCCTGACGGTTGCAAACGGAAAGAACATCTATTTCTATGACAGCGATGAGTGGAACTCCGACAACTTTGTCTGGGGCCCCTGCAAGTTTAAGTCCGTGGCCTATGCGCCGGGTAAGGCATACAACCGCACCAATAACGACTTGGTTGATGCGAAGATGGATGTAAACGGCAGCGTAACGGCGATTGGTGCTATCTATACCACCGGGAGTGGTGCGGATATCTGCTCCAGCAACGGCACCGGCAAGTACATTCAGCGGGGCACACCCGGCACGGCGACCGCAACCTATCAGTATAATGCGAGCGCAAATAATGCAATAAAAATCCCCATTACTCCCGCCAAGCTGCACAACGCAGACAAGACCTATGTTGAGACGAAGGACGCCAAGGCTGGCGATATCATCAACTATGTCAATGGCGTCTGGGGCGGCGAAGAGCCTGTAGAACTGACGGTTACCTTTGAAGCCAACGGAAATGCGGAATACCCGGTCGAAGGCACGATGCCTTCGCAGACCGTAAATGCAAAGACGGATACGGCCCTGAATGCAAACACCTTCACTCGTGAAGGCTACAACTTCAAGAGCTGGAATACGGCGGCCGATGGTACTGGCGACTCCTATGCGGATGGTGCGACTGTTAATCTAACCGAGAACACCACTCTTTATGCTCAGTGGGAGGACAATCATTCTCTCACCAAGGTGATCAACAAGAAGGACGCCACCTGCACCGAGTGCGGCTACACCGGTGATACAGTCTGCGCCATCTGCGGCAAGGAAATCACCAAGGGTGAAACCATTAAGCTCAAGGATCATACTGAGGTCATTGACGCAAGAGTCGAGCCGACCTGCACCAAGACCGGCCTGACGGAGGGCAAGCACTGCTCCGTCTGCAACACAATCATTGTTGCGCAGACTGAGATCCCTGCGACCGGCCACCAGCCGGAGGTTCGTAATGCGGTCGAAGCGACGCTTACGACGCCCGGTTACACCGGCGACACCTACTGCTCTGTCTGCGATGAACTGCTGGAACAAGGCGCGGAAATTCCTAAGACCGGCGCACATATCACTTGGGTAATTGATGGTGAGGTCGTAGCTGAGGAAGATTATCTGAAGGGCACCATGCCTTCCTTCAAGGGCAGCACGGATAAGGCTCCTGACGAGAACTACCGCTACACCTTCACCGGCTGGAGTCCGGAGGTTGTGGTTGCTGAAGAGGATGCCACTTATACGGCACAGTACTCTGCAACTGCACGTGTGTTCTACACCATCACCTTCAACGCCAATGGTGGCGAAGGCAGTATGGAGCCTCAGCGCTTTGAGGTCGGTGTGGACACTGCCTTGAATACCAACGCCTTTGCCCGTGAGAACTACAAGTTCAACGGCTGGAACACTGCCGCAGATGGCAGCGGAGCCACCTATGCCGATGAGGGCGCAATTCTTGAACTGACCGGAGATATGACGCTGTATGCACAGTGGCAGATCTGGAACGGCTGGTTTACGGATGATAACGGCAAGCAGTACTACAAGGACGGCAAACTGCAGAAGAATGGTTGGACCGTCATTGACGGCAATACCTACTATCTGGACACCGAAACCGGATATGCGGCTACCGGCATTGTGAAGCTGACGCCCGAGGGGGCGACTGAGGAAGCCCGCTGTGTCTTTGACGGCAATGGCGTGTTCCAAAAAGATGTTTCCGGTGTTTACAGCGTCGGAGCAGACACCTATTGGCTCAACAGCGGCATCATCGAAGAAGAAGCCGGTTTGAAGCGTGTTGTCAAGGAAAACGGTGAGGTCAACTATTATTACTTCGCGGTTCAGAAGAATCTGGATGAGCGTGAGGGCCTGACCCTCTCGGCGGCGGTGAAGAGCACTGTGCTGAACGGCAAGGATTGCTGGCTCCACAAGACCAATGGCCTTAAGCTTCCGGAATGGGGCTACTACTTCGATGAAAACGGCGTCATTCTGCACGACGAGGACACCAGCAAGAACGGGATCCTGAAGGATGGCGAAGACCTCTTCTACTATGTCGACGGCATCAAGGCTCCTGCAGGCATGATCAAGATCGGTGACGATTACTACTATGCCAACAGCAAGGGCAAGCTGATCGTGAACCAGACCTACTACTGCTCCAGAATGAACGGTCTGATGGAGGAAGGAACCTATGCCTTTGACGCAAATGGCAAGCTCATTCCGGGTGCTACGGACAAGAATGGCATCGTGAAGGACGATGACGGCGTGCTTCGTTACTATGTCAACGGCAAGGTAACCTATGTTGGCCTGATTGAAATTGACGGTGATTTCTACTATGTCCGCAGCAGCGGTGAGGTCGTGAACGATTGTGTGTACTACATTTCCTGGACGCATGGTCTGAAGGAAGCCGGCTACTACACGTTCGATGAGAACGGAAAGCTGACCGGCACTCCGAAGAATGGCATCGTCGAGGAAGATGGCGTTCTGCATTACTATGTCAATGGAACACTGACCTATGCGGGCCTCATCAAAATTGGCGATGATTATTACTATGTGAATTCCAAGTGCGAAGTGGTACGCGATTGTGATTACTACATTTCCTGGACGCATGACCTGATGCCCCAGGGCAGATATCACTTCGACGCAGATGGCAAACTGACAGGTAGCGTCGCACCTCTGAAGAACGGAATCTACGAGGAAGATGGAAGCCTGTACTTCTACAGGAACGGTGAACGTACCTATGCCGGTCTGATCCAGATCGACGGCGACTACTACTATGTGCGTTCCACCTGTGAGGTCGTCCATGACCGCAGCTACTATGTGTACTGGACGCACGGCCTGATGCCGGAGGGATATTACAACTTTGACAGTGCTGGCCGGATGATTCTGGACAGCGAAACCGAGTAAATACACTGGAACCGCCGGGGCGCACCTTGGCACCTCGGCGGTTCTCTTTTATCACACAACATCGGAGATGAGAAGGATGAAAGTGCTGTTTGTCAATTTGGTATATGGGACTGGAAGCACTGGAAAAATCATCGCTGATATCATGAACCTGCTGAAAAAGCATGGCAATGATGTAAAGGCTTTATATGGAACGGGAGTATGCTCCGACAATGCGGACGCAGTGAAAGTATCCGGAGATTTCGGCTTTTACTTTCACAACGCAGTATCACGATTCACAGACCATGCGGGACTATATTCCTGGGCGGCGACCAGAAAGATGATCCGAGAAATCAGAGCGTTTCAGCCTGATCTGATCCATCTGCACACGCTGCACGGCTTCTATGTGAATTACGAGATGCTGTTCCGCTTTTTGAAGGAAGCGAATATTCCCGTCGTTTGGACTTTGCATGATTGCTGGACTTTTACCGGCCATTGCACACATTTCTCGCAAGTCAAGTGTATGCAATGGCAGACCGAGTGCCGGGACTGCAAATTGCTGTACCGGTATCCGCAATGCTATTGGAAAGGCGATGTAAGGCATAACTTCCTTCGCAAAAAGAATGCCTTTACCGGTGTAAAAAGTCTGACCATCACAACGCCCTCGCAATGGCTTGCGGATCAGGTTTCACAGTCGTTCCTACAGAACTATCCGAGAACCGTTATTCCCAACGGGATTGACCGCACGATTTTCCGCCCACAGTCCAGCAGCTTGCGTGAAAAGTATCATCTGGAAGATAAGAAAATCGTCCTCGGGGTAGCCAATGCATGGAATGCACGCAAGGGATTGCCAGACTTGTTGACGCTTGCTGGCCGCCTCGGCTCTGACTATCAGGTGGTTTTGATTGGCCTGATCGAAAAGCAACTGCCGGATATTCCTTCCGAGGTGCTTGGACTTTTACGCACGGAAAATCAAGCAGAACTGGCGCAGTGGTACTCTACCGCAGATGTGTTTGTGAACCCTACCTATGAGGAAACCTTTGGCCTGACTACGGTAGAGGCCCAGGCGTGCGGAACGCCAGTGGTGGTATATGAGACGGACGGTTGTCCTGAAACGGTAGCACCGGGAAATGGACGCTTGATTTCGCAGGGCGATATGCAGGCACTGGAGAATGCCGTGAGAGACGTGGCAGACAGCAACTGGCGTGCGGACCCTAAAAAAATGGTGCGTTTTGACAAGGACACGGTGTATCAAGGCTATGTCAAACTCTATGAAAATGTTTTGTCTACTTTGGGAAAAGGGCGTGTGATGGCTACATGAGAATTCTTTTTTGCAGTAACTACTTTACGCATCATCAAGTTTCCCTATCCGATGCCCTCTATGAATTGACAAATCACAACTATTGCTTCGTGGCGCATAAAGAGATGGATGCAGAGCGAAAGAACCTCGGATGGGGAAATGATTTGGTGCGTCCATATACCTGTTCGGCATCAGACCAGGAGGTTCAGAAGCAATTAAATGATCTGGATGTTTTGATAGCAGGTTCCTTTCCAGAGCGTCAGACAAAGGAATACGGCAAAAAGGCCAAATTGTTTTTCCGATATTCCGAGCGACCGCTGAAAGCTGGAAATCCTGTTTTGAAATATATACCGCGATTTCTCAAGTGGCATTATTACAATCCACCTTGGCGGAAGACATATATGCTCTGCGCCAGTGCCTATACCGCGGGGGATTATGCAAAATTCGGCCTTTTCCATAATCGGTGCTACAAATGGGGTTACTTTCCGGAGACGATCCGGTATCCCAGCATTGATGACTTGATTGACCGCAAAGCAAAAGCAACCATTTTGTGGTGTGGACGCTTTCTGGACTGGAAGCATCCGGACGATGTGATTGAGGTTGCAAAGAGACTCCATGAGGCAGGATGCTGCTTCAAAATCGAGATGATCGGTACCGGTGAGATGGAGCGGCAGCTCAAGCAACAGGCTTCGGAAGCTGGACTTCTGGATGAAAATGTACGGTTTCTTGGGGCCATGTCTCCGGAAGCCGTGCGTCGTCATATGGAAAGCGCAGGCATCTACTTATTCACAAGTGACCGCCAAGAGGGCTGGGGCGCTGTGTTAAACGAGGCCATGAACAGCGGCTGTGCGGTGGTTGCCAGCGATGCAGCAGGGGCAACACCTTACCTCGTAAATGACGGCGTGAATGGAAGCGTTTATCACTCCGGCAATATTCAGGAGCTTTATGAAAAGGTACGACGGCTTCTTGAAAATACGACTATGCAGTATAGCTTCGGAAAAGCGGCGTACCTGACGATTACAGAATTGTGGAATGCAGAGGTTGCCGCAAAGCGATTTTTGCAGCTATCGCAGGCACTTTTGAACGGCACAGACGCTTCCGGCTTGTTTGCGAACGGTCCATGCAGCCTCGCAAAGCCGCTGCGGGAGGACTGGTATCAAAGATGAAGTTGAAGACTATCAAAAAACGAATTGTGATTTACCTTGTCAATCATGTCTTGGCCGGAACACGTTTTTTCCCCGCAAAGAGGAGTCTTCTTCGTTCCATCGGCTATGAGATCGGAGAAAATACCAAAATTGTCGGGCCGATTCATAATACAGGGACGCTCCGCATTGGTGCGAATTGTTGGATTGGATGCAATCTCACTGTCCATGGAAATGGGACAGTGACGATTGGAGATAACTGCGATATTGCTCCGGATGTCACCTTCCTGACAGGTGGACACCAGATGGGCGACCATAGCAGGCGGGCTGGAAAAGGCGAATCCTATCACATTACAGTAGGCAGCGGCGTATGGATCGGTGGTCGGGTTACGCTCCTATTGAATACGAGCATTGGGGATGGAAGCATGATCGCAGCCTGTGCCTGTGTTCCTAAAGATGTGCCGGCGGATACGATGGTGGCCGGTGTCCCAGCCAAAGTGATGAAGGAGCTTGAAGATTTTGCTGCAGTCGCTCAGAAAGAATAAAGTCGTTAAAAATGCCGGATGGATCATCGGTGGCAAAGTGGCGAACAAGCTGCTGGCCTTTGTCGTTGGTATTTTTGCGGCGCGCTATCTTGGCCCAAGCAATTACGGCCTGATCAATTACGCGGCGGCATATGCGGCATTCTTTGCCTCGCTCTGTACGCTTGGCGTTAACAGCGTGATCGTTAAGAACTTTGTGGATCATCCGGATCAGCAGGGCGAAACAATTGGAACGACCCTGCTGCTGCGGGCGATCTCAAGTCTGCTGTCTGCGCTGGCAATCATCGGCATTGTCAGTGTTGTGGACAGAGGGGAACGTCTCACCATTGTGGTTGTGGCGCTGTACAGCATTGGCCTCATTTTTCAGGTGTTTGATACCCTCAACTACTGGTTTCAGGCCAGGCTCCAGTCCAAGTATTCCGCCATTGCCGAACTCGTCTCGTATGCGGCAATGTCTGTGTACAAAATTATTTTGCTTGCACTTGGGAAAAGCGTGGAATGGTTCGCCGTTGCAAGCGCATTGGATTACATCGTACTTGCGGTGTTTTTGCTGATTGCTTATTTCAAAAATGGCGGAACAAGATTCCGTTACTCTCTGGAAAAAGCAAAGGAGCTTCTGCAAAGCAGCGGCAGCTTTATCATAGCCGGGCTGATGGTCTCCATCTATGCTTGTACAGATAAGCTGATGCTCAAGCAGATGCTTGGCGCAGATGCCGTCGGACATTATTCACTTGCTTCGACGGTCAGCGTTTCATGGGCCTTTATTCTCTCAGCAATCATTGATTCCCTTTATCCGGAGATCGTGCAGAGTTTTCAGAAAGACCGCCTGCGCTATGAGCGGAAGAACCGGCAGCTCTACGCAATTGTTTTTTATGTGTCCCTGTTCGTATCCGCAATGATCTGCCTTGTCGCAAAGCCTTTTATTTTGATTCTCTATGGAGAAAACTATCTGCCGGCAGTCGGGCCTCTGCGCATCGTGGTTTGGTACACAGCGTTTTCCTACCTTGGTGTTGCCAGAAATGCATGGATGGTATGTGAAAACAGGCAGAAATATCTGAAATACCTGTATGTCAGTGCGGCTGCACTTAATGTTGTGCTGAACCTTGCGCTGATCCCATCGTGGGGAGCATCTGGAGCCGCTGCGGCCTCGCTAATCACCCAGGCTTCGACAACAGTGATTCTTCCCGCAATAATAAGGCCTTTGAGACCAAACTGTAGACTGATGCTTGATGCAGTACTTTTTCGCGGGGTTTTTCCAGAAAAGAATGAAAGCACAGCAAGGAGAAATTGGAGATGAGTGTTCTTTTCGGCAAAAGAACAAATGCCGCTAATACAATAACTATTGTGGGGCTGTTCCTCTTTTCGGTCGGCGCCTTCAATCTTCCTGGTCAAATTTTCTTCGCATTGACTCTTTACTTTTTTATATGGAAATCGAAAACCATTGTCATTGAAAAGCATGATGTTATTCTCTTGCTTTTTTCGACATCCTATTTTGTTATTTATACTTTTAACTTTGGATTTGCGGTAAAAAGTCTAATCATATATCTTTGGGGACCTTGGGCAGCCTACTTGTTCGGAAAGTGGTTTGTTTTATCTGATAATAGCGACCGTTCGTTTCAAGAAATGACGAATACGCTAACATTTGGTTTCTTCCTGCACGGCGTTTTGAATCTGCTCGCATATCTTAAATCAGACTACTATGCGCAATATGCTTATCAAAGAGTGTCCGTCGATTTTTGGCGTGGTGACATGGTTTCAGTTATCTCTACGGGGTTTATGTTCACATTTGCGGTTGCTCTTTCAACTTCAATCCTGTTCTCCCATTGCGGGGTTCGAAAAAAGCTTATAGCGCTGGCGGTTCTATTGATGAGTACGTTTGAAGCATCGTTCTTTGCCTATCGAACGATGATATTCATTGTTTTAATTCTTGTTGCTTTTAACCTACTTCGTTGGCTTCATGACTCATCTGTGCGAATCAGCAGAAAAGCTTTGCTCATTGGGCTTGCCGCGCTCTTTTTTGTTGCGATATTTGCAATTGTGTTCCTGAATGCTTTCGGAATTCAAGATGAATTGCTGTCTTTGAAAATTGTACGGCGACTGCTATACGGTGACAAATCTTCGAGGTTTAAAACATGGACCTCATATTTGTTTTCGGGGGATTGGCTTCGTTATCCCTTTGGAGGCCAGAAGAGTGAATTCGCATATCACGGAGAGTGGGTACACAATCTATGGCTTGATATTTTAAATAAGGTTGGACTGATTCCCTTTGTAATCGCTGTAATATTTACGATAACGAGCATACGGTCTGCATATGGTGCCGCTGTGCGTATGAAAAAAACAAACCACAATTTGCTATCAAATCAAATTGCAAGTTTAGGTTTAGGTGCATTGCTGATCTGTATGCCTGAGCCTGTTGTTGATGCAAATCCGTATTTTTTCTTTGCTATTCTAATGCTATTGGGTGGCATCAAAGGAGTGGAGTGCTCATTCGGCAAGGAAGATACCGCTGAATCGGAAAGGGGATTCTAAAGACATGTCTCAATTCAAAGATAAAATACTGCTCATTACCGGTGGGACAGGCTCCTTTGGCAACGCTGTGCTGCGCCGCTTCCTGACCACCGACATTGCAGAGATCCGCATTCTCTCACGGGATGAGAAGAAGCAGGATGATATGCGGCATACCTATCAGGAGCTGTATCCGCAGTATGCGGAAAAGATCAAATTCTACATAGGCGATGTGAGGGATTACAATTCCATTCTGAATGCGTTCCGCGGTGTGGACTATGTATTTCATGCCGCCGCCCTCAAGCAGGTGCCCTCCTGCGAGTTTTACCCCATGGAGGCGGTCAAAACCAACGTGGCCGGTTCTGACAATGTGATCTCTGCCTGTGTGGAAAACCATGTGAAGAAGGCAATCTTCCTGTCTACGGACAAGGCGGCTTATCCCATCAATGCTATGGGCATGACGAAGGCCGTCATGGAGAAGAATGTGATCGCCCGCTCCCGGCAGATGCTGCCCGGAGATCCGGTTCTGTGCCTGACCCGATACGGCAACGTCATGGCTTCCCGCGGCTCGGTCATCCCGCTGTTCTGCGACCAGATCGACGAGGGGAAGCCCCTGACGATCACGAATCCCAATATGACCCGTTTTATGATGACGCTCAGCGATGCCGTAGACCTTGTGCTTTATGCCTTTGAGCATGGCGAACAGGGCGACCTGTTCGTGCAGAAGGCCCCTGCTGCGACCATCGAGACGCTGGCACAGGCTGTGCTGGAGCTGAAGCACTCCAACCTTGGCACGACGATCATCGGAACGCGGCATGGCGAAAAGCTCTTTGAGGTGCTGGTCACTGCAGAGGAAATGATGCGGGCGGAAGAGCTGCCCGGCTTCTTCCGCATTCCGGCGGACAACCGGGATCTGAACTATGACAACTATTTCAGTAAAGGCAACCCGGAATTCGGCAAGATCGAGCAATATACCTCACACAATACACACCGGCTGAATGTGGAGGAAATGAAACAGCTTTTGCTGAAGCTGAAGCTGTTCGGAGGAACTTGCTGATGAATGTACTGATCACCGGCGCAAACGGATTTGTTGGGAAAAATCTGACGCAGCGCCTTTCCGCCATCAAGGATCACAGAGACAGGACTCGGCCCGCACTGCAAATCGAGGAAATTCTCTTGTGTACGCGGGATACTTCGGCTGAAACCCTGGTGGGCTACTGCCAAAAGGCGGATTTCGTGGTTCACCTGGCTGGCGTGAACCGGCCCCAGGATCCGGGAGAGTTTGCAGCCGGAAACACGGACTTCACCCGTACCCTGTTGGAGATGCTTCGGGAAAGCGGCAACCGCTGCCCAGTGCTGCTGTCTTCCTCCATTCAGGCCAGCCTGACCGGACGATATGCCGAAAGTCCCTATGGGCAGTCCAAAAAAGCGGCGGAGGAGCTGCTCAAGAAGTGCCCTGAGTTCGATTATATTCTCACTCCCGAGGCGAAGAGCATCCCGCTTGCCTATGAGATGTCCAGACAGAGCGGCAAGAAATATTTTGTTGCCCGCAAGAAGCCGAAGGTCTATATGACCGATCCCGTCTGTGTCAGCGTGCGTTCTATAACCACCGATGCAGAGCAGACCCTTCTTCTCGGCAGAGAGGACGGAGATCAGCTTCGCGGCAAGAAAGTGCTTATCGTTGACGATGTTATCAGCACCGGCGAATCCCTCGCGGCAGTCGTTGCCCTCGCCGATAAGTTCGAAGCGAACATAGTCGCCAAGGCGGCAGTCCTCGCAGAGGGCGACGCGGCGGAGCGCGACGATATCGTGTTCCTCGAGAAGCTTCCTCTTTTCTTCAAATAATCGGAGAACTCGAGAAATGGCGCGCCCGTTCACGGTTATCGGTTTTACAATGTTCTTTACGCTGGCTCTTGTTTTTGAACTCGGTCAGAAGGCGGCAGTCGTTATCCTTTCGGCAGCAGCTGCCGCCTTTATCTTTTCTCTGTTCTTCAAGAGCGTTCGGCGTGACTTTGTAATCCCGACTGCGTGTATCGCGGCGGTCGTTGCAGTCCTTTTGTCTTTTGCCGCCGCACTTGTTCCTGATGAAGCGTCGCAGCGTTTCAACGACGGTGTGCATACCGTGAAAGCGAGCGTTGTCTCGCTCGAGAAACAGAGCGGCGAAATATATTACACCGAGCTTAAAACCTCCGAGATAGACGGCGAAAAATATAAGCTGAACATACGCCTTTCTTCAAAATCGCGCCTTGGTTTCAAGCCGTATGATACTGTCGAGGGCGATTTGCAGCTCTACGATATCGGCAAGACCCGCGACGCGAGAAACTACTATCTGTCCGAAAATATCTTTATGGGCGGATACGCAAAGGGCGATATAAATATATCTCAGCCGGAGCGCAGGCCGATAGGCTATTATCCGCTCGCGATGCGCGCTTATATCAAGAGTACGGTTTCGCGTCTTATCCCCGGCGAACGCGGGGCGCTTGCAACTGCACTTCTGATAGGCGACAAATCAGATCTGCCGAAGAGTGTTTCGGATTCGTTCTCGTCTGCGGGAATATCGCATCTGATAGCCGTTTCGGGTCTGCACCTATCAATCTGGTGTCTGTTCATTCTGAAAATTTTCGATGTTTTCAGGCTCAGACGCAGAGCGGGAGCAATTATTTCGGCGGCGTTTGTTATAGTTTTTATGGCGGTCTCGGGCTTCACATATTCCGTCATGCGTGCGGGCTTCATGATGCTCGTTATGCTCCTCGGAACGCTGCTTTCTAGGCAGGCGGATTCACTCAATTCCCTCGGCATCGCGCTTGTTATTCTGTGCTTTGCCAATCCGTATTGCGTGATGAGCCTCGGACTGCGCCTCTCGTTCCTCTCGACTCTCGGAATAATAGTCGGCTACGGCAATATTGATTTTCCTCTGAATCCGTATATCGCGCGCGTCAGAAATAAATATGCAAGGCGCGTCTGCGAGTTTATTTTCGGTTCCGTTAGGAGCACCGTGCTCGCCTGTGCGTTCACTCTGCCTGTTATGATACTCGATCTCGGCAAAGTGTCACTTATCGCGATCCCGGCGAATCTTGTTTCCAATCTTCCCGCATCTGCGTGTATGATCCTCTCTGGGCTTACCGCTCTCACCGCGAAGTTTTCATTTTTGCGCGTGATAACGGCCGGTCTTGCAGAACTGTCCGGCGTGTGCGCGTCTTTTCTTATCAATTCATCGAAGTCGCTCGCGGCGGTTCCTCATTCGTCTTTGAACGCCTCGACATTTCTGTTTCCACTGTGGCTTGTTTTGATTTTTATCGTCCTTGCGGCGGCTGCGCTTATCTATAAATTTTCGGGGCGCAATACCGTCCGCGCAGCAGTTTTGATATGCACGCTCACCTTTGCGGGCGTGTGCGTCGGATCTTCTGCACTTTCCCGCGCGGCAACCGTAATAACCGTGGCAGATGTTGGCAACGGCTCTGCTGTTGTCAGCTCCGGCGGCAAAACCGCTTTGCTCGGCTGCGGAGGGGACAGCTACTATGCCCTCTCAAATATAGAGTCCGCAATGGACAGCGTCGGCGCGGATAATCTTGATTTTCTTCTTATCCCGCGCGTATCTGAGGGCGAAAGTTCACTCGCGCTCGATGTTATCGACACTTTTTCGCCCGAGTATATTCTTGCCGGCGAGACTGATGCCAACCTCAATGAAATACTTAAAACAGAAAATTATAACCTCGCGCCTGCTGCGGATATAAACATCGGCGGCGCAGAATTAAGATATAAAACAACGAATAAAACGAGCACGGCGGTGCTCGGCATGGGCGGCGCTGATGCGGTCATTGTTTTCAGACCGTCTTATGCGCCGGATACAAAAGGGGATATTCTTGTTTTGCGGGAGAATCTGCCGCATGGCATTTCCCCGGAAAACTATAATTTGACCGTGCTATCGGCGGATGCTGACAGAGCGCCTGCGGTCATGGGAAAATTGCTGTCCCTCGGCGCGGACGCATACACGACGGGAGGGCAGGGGAACATCAGAATCACGGTGTTCCCGTCGGGCAGAATTTTGACGGAAAGGATGGACTGAATGGCTGCTATCGGCGAAAAAGAGATAAAAGCGCTTATCAGAAGCGGAGATATCGGCGGCGCGCTCCTGCTTTTTGGAA
>OLOH01001149.1_pt1 | contig 15882 bp, 16 predicted proteins | sample 1673221 | NCBI WGS metagenome assembly OLOH01 (sample SAMEA3136767, study PRJEB25190) | human gut metagenome
AGATTCCCGGCCTTTTGCTTACCTCAAAATGAAACCATTTCCCTGTGCCCAGCAGAAAAAAGGTCGTTTGCAATTTCTCCCAATTTGCAGAAAAAGCAAAGTTGGTATGGTGCTGGACCGTGGTTTTCTTTGCTAGTGCGAAATCAGCACCATTATTTTTGGGGAAATCGGATCCAGATGGTCAGTATGCCTTTGTGAAATTGGCTGCCAATGGTTCCTCCCATGCGATCTGTGAGAAGCTTGGCAATGGAAAGCCCTAGCCCAGTGGAGTTTTGTGCCGTCTCCACAGTGTAAAATCGGTCGAAGAGCCGCCCTGCCGTGACCTGATCCAAATCGGGAGCAGGGTTGGAAAAAGTGATGGTCCCTTCTTGGTCCAGTGTGACGGTCAAATCCCCGGCGCTGTGTTTCAAAGCATTTTCCAAAATGTTTCCCAGAATCCGGTTTAGGGCGTCTGGGTCCAGCAAGCGCATGACTTTGTGGTCCGGCAGCTCTATGTCGGGGACAATACCACGTTTTTCAAAGGTGCCGTAAAAGGCAAGCAGCGATTCTTCCAAAGCCCGGTTCAGGTCCACAGGTTGGGGATGAAGTTCCTCGTTGGAATTGACCACCGAATACCGGAATAATTCCTCGGTAAGCCGCTTCATGGCTTCCGTCCGGTTTTCGATCTGCCCCAGGTATCGGGAAGCGTCAGGGGAGAGGGGCTGGCGTTTCAGCAGCTCCAAATATCCGCAGATCGCTGTTAGAGGGGTGCGCAGGTCATGGGACATGTTGGCCACACCGTCTTTTAGTTCCCGATTCCCTTGTTGATACCGCAGCCGTTCCCGCCGCAGGGCCCGCAGCTCTTGATTTAGAGAGGACGCCAGCCGCCGCATTTCCCTGTCCCGGGAGGATATGGATAAAAGGTTGTTGCTTTCCTGTGAAAGCCGTTCGTGCAGTCCTTCCCGAAGCTGGCGCGCACTTTTTCGCAGCAGGAATACTTTGATCCCCAAAGCAGCCAGGACAATCAGCAGTATCAAGATGAAAGTCCACAGAACGGCAGTCAAGCCCTCCTATTTGATGTCTTTTTTCTGGAACAAGGCAAGTCCCAGACCGGTGGAGAGAAGAATCAAAATTCCGGAATACACAGGCAGATGCCAGGGGGGTTCCGCGCTCATGTTGGAGATCAGAAAACACTGGCCGCCGGGTGTGAACTCCAAAAGGAATTGATATACTTGCCGGGTAAATCCGGATATATAGCTGGGATTGGGCACTGCGGAGTCACTGATCTGATATTCTCCGTTTACCAGGGCGATGGACTGGGTGAATTCGGGCTGGGAGAGATTGGTCATTAAATACTGCCCAAAAAACAACAGGCCGAAAGCCAGAACTACACACACTGCCACAGCAATTCCCCGGTTGGCGATAAGCATAGAAATCAAAGTGAACAGAGCAATACATACCCAGGTGTTGACCAGTGCGAAAAGCGTGTACAACAGCACTTGGGAAAGTTCTGCTTCCTGAAACCATCCCAACAGGGGAACGCCTGCGCACAGGCCGGTTACGATGGCAGCAAGGCAGATCAATATCCCATAGATTCCGTTTGTCACCAGATTGGCAAGGTAAACTTGGGACCGGGTGCGGCCTACCATCAGCTTGTTGCGAAGTACCCCATCGCTGTATTCCGAACTCAAAAACAGACCGCAAAATACACCCGATGAGATCAGGTCGATCATGGGGAAGAGGAAGAAGAGTTCCTCTAGTTTATAAGTAAATGCAGAATTTTGGGTGTAGTGGTAGCCATGGATCATGGTATAGATCACGATCAAAATATTCACAGCAATTCCCACGTACAGCAGCTTGTTTCGCATCAGCCGGAACATACCGGCGGCAAGAAGGTTACGCATGACGCTCACCTCCCACCAGGTTGATGTAGTAGCTCTCCAGGGTTTCGTCCCGCTCTTTCAGGGAGAGCAGCTGGCAATATTCCTGATTCAGGGCATCCACCAACTGGGAAATGTTCACTTCCCCGTAAATGTCCACAGCATGGTCGTCCACCACGCTGTATTCCATGTTCCAGCAGTCCAGCACCCGCACCAATGCTTGTGTATCGGTCACCTGAGCACGAACGCATTTCCGGCAAGCGGATTCCAATTCCTTGCTGCTGATTTCCCGTACCATCCGGCCCCCATCGATAAAGCCATAGTGAGTGGCAAGCTTGGAAAGTTCATCCAAAATGTGGCTGGAGATCAGCACGGTGATTTGCCGTTCCCGGTTCAGCTTCAAGATCAATTCCCGCATTTCCACAATGCCCTGGGGGTCCAAACCGTTTACCGGTTCGTCCAGTACCAGGAAATCAGGGTCACCGCAAAGTGCCACGGCAATGCCCAGACGCTGCCGCATGCCCAGAGAAAAATTTTTGGCTTTTTTCTTGCCTGTGTTCTCCAGACCCACCAACTGTAAAAGCTCAGGAATGCTGTGATCGTCAGGCAGCCCCAATACCCTGCACTGTATCTTTAAGTTGTCCGCGGCAGTCATGTCAGGGTAGAGGGAAGGGGTTTCCACCACAGCGCCCATACGGCGCCGGGCCTGGGACATGCCTCCTTCGCCCCAACGCATGCCGTAGAGGGAATATCCCCCGGCGGTGGGTTCCTGGAGACCACACACTACCCGAATCAGAGTGGTCTTGCCTGCACCGTTTTTTCCCACCAGGCCGTAGATAGCCCCTTTGGGCACGTGCATCGTTAAGCTGTTCAAGGCTTTGAAGTGATGGTAATGCTTGCAAAGCCCTGTGGTTTCCAAAATGTATTCCATTGTTTCGATACCTCCTTATTGATCTGGGAGTTATCTTACAGGGGGAAGGTCAAGATAGCGGTCAAGAAAACCGTAAAGAAAGAGTAAAGAAATGCACCGCTCCCAGCGCGTTTTTACAGGGAATCTGCCTTGGTTTCTCCATTTAAGCGGAATCCAATGCCCCACACGGCCTGGATATAATCTTTTCCGCCTGCGTCCCGCAGCTTTTTTCGCAGATTGCTCACATGCTGCTTTAAGGAGCTTTCGGTGCAGTCAGGGGTATCCAAGGAGATACGCTCCAAAATGACGGACTTTGCCACCGACTGGGTGGGGTTTTGAAGAAGCAGCTTTAAAATGGCATATTCCGTTTTTGTCAGATGGACTGGTGTATCTCCCACAGTGACTCCCCGAGAAAGAGTATACAGCGACAGGTCTCCGAAGCGGTACACCGGGGCAGTAGGGGGGACACTGCTTCTCAGCTGTACTTGGATGCGTGCCAACAGCTCTTTGATTTCAAATGGCTTGGTGACATAGTCTGCCGCGCCGCTCAGCAGGAGGTTTACCTTGTCGTCCACACCTGCTTTCGCGCTGACCACAATCACCGGGACTCCCTTCAGGTGGGGGAGAAGTTCCTCCCCAGAGAGGCCGGGAAGCATCAAGTCCAAAAGTACCAAGTCGGGGTGCTGCTGGGAAAGAAGATACTGGGCCTCTGTTCCAGAGTAAGCCCTGCAGACTCCATAGCCTTCTTGTTCCAGAACCTCTTGAAGCAGATTCCCAATGGCCTGGTCGTCCTCAATAATGGCAATGGTTTTCATAAGCAGGCCTCCTTATCTTATACATGGTAGCGGAGAATGAAAACGGTGTCAAGTGCAGTGAAAAGGGTGGATTAGGGCTTCAATATATTGGCAAGAAAAATAAGTGTAAAGCTATGCAACTTAAATAGCTTTACAGTTGAAAAATGGCGAAAAACCTAGCTTTTTGGGAATGATGCAGTGGGAAATTCTGGTATTCCCCTTGAAATCCCCAAATTGGGAATGACCTTTTACACCATGTATTTGGCTTTGCAGGAGAAGCTATAATCCATCCTGGAAATCCCTGGGAGACCTGTATTTTCAGAAGCTTACAGGATTCGCCCAGGGGGTTTGACAGCCGTACAGAATGGATGTGCTGTAGAGTATCGTGAAGAATTTCTTCTGCCCGGAATAAAAAAACAGAGGCGTCGCCCGGTGTAAGGCAGCAACCTCTGCTTCTGTATGGCAATTTTAAAACATCTCCGGATATTCGTGCATATACTTCTGGAACAATTCCAAAAACAGCGGAACAGCAGGGTTGGTGATCTCCCGTTCCCAAGCAATGGCAAGATCCAGATCTTCATTGCTGCCGTTGAGCTGGGTAAACGCCAGATGGTTTGCCTGCATGTAGCTGCGGCTTCGATAGGGTAAAATGGAAATTCCCGCCCCGGATTCTACCGCTTGCAGCAGATTTTCATAGAGATCAAACTGTTCCGTGACCTGGGGATGAAACCCAAGCTGGGTACACAGTTCGGCGATCCGTTTGTTCAAGTATCGTGCGTGATTGGGATAAAAGACCAGAAAGGTTTCCTTGGCCAACTGCTTGAAATCCAGGGTGGGCTGCTGTAAGGCAGGGTGGTCTTTCCGCGTGACAAGACACAAGGAATCCGTCTGTATTTTCTTCGTTTCCAGGGTGGGGTACTTCAGCAGATCTGCCATGATGGAAAAATAAATGTCCGCATCCCGGCGAGAGACGCTTTCGGAAATCACATAGGCATCCTGGCGGATCAGCCGGACTTTTACATGGGGATATTGCACGTGGAACTGGTTGACGACATCCGACAGAAACAAATGGGTTGCCGCCGCCAAATGGCATATGCGAAGAACGGAAGGCTGCTGACGAGCCAGCGCAAGTTTCTGTTTTGCCTGTTCGACGGATTCCAAGATCGCTTTCGCATCTTCCAGAAACAGTGCTCCGCTTTCGGTGAGCGTTACTTTCTTGGTGTTGCGCACAAAAAGCTCCGTGTCCAGTTCCCGTTCCAGCATTTTGATCTGATGGCTGATGGCGGGCTGGGAGAGAAAACTCCTCGGCTGCCCGTGAAAAATTCTGGTATTTCGCCGCCGCTATAAAGTAGGCAAGTTGTTTTGTGTCCATGGCATCCTCCCCGCTTTTCCGACCTATAAATCCTTTTTATCAATAACGCTAAAATACTTGTATTTCAAAAAAACTTTTGACTATGTTAAAATTATAACATGAAGCGAAGCGAGTGTAAATAACCGTGATGAGACCATCGACCCTATGAAAAAATCAGGAGGTTAAAAATGGCGTTTAAAGTGATGGGCGTAACTGCCGGAAGAAAAAACAGTAACTCTGAGATCTTGTTGAAAGAAGCCCTTTTGGCTTGTCAGGAGATGGGCGCAGAGGTGCGCATGATCAACCTGAAGGACTACAACATTGTTGACTGCACAGGTTGTACTGCTTGCACCATTGGAATGTCCATGGGCAAGTATACCGGATGCACTCTGGACAAGGCGGACGACAAGAAGAAAATCATGGATGTCATGCTGGACCAGGACGCTGTGATCTTTTCTGCTCCCACCTATGACCTGATGCCTTCTTCTCTGTTCTTGAAATTCATGCACAGAAATCTGGCATATGAATCCGCGTTCCTGACCAAGATCGGCGCTATCAAGCCCCGTGACCGTGTGGGCGCCCTGATTGCAGTGGGCGGTTCTACCCGTTCTTGGCAGTCCATGGCTTTGGAATGCATGCAGGCCACTACCTTCACCAACAGCTTTAAGGTGGTGGATATGTATATGGCAACACAGGTCCCCGCTCCGGCTCAGGTCCTGCTGTATGATGAGAAGATCGCCCGTGCAAGAGAGATGGGCGTAAACGTTATGAAGGCCTTGGAGACCAAGCCCGAAGAGCGGAAGTGGCTGGGCGATCCCGATTACGGCTGGTGCCCCAACTGCCACAGCAACGCTCTGTGCCTGGGCGAGCCCCAGTGGAAGGGCCTGAAATATCCTGTGGAGTGCGTGGTCTGCGGCGCTGGCGGCGACTTGGAGCGCACCGAGGACGGCAGATGGAAGTTTGTCATCGCTGAGAACGGCCTGGAGCGTGACCGTACCACCGAAGAAGGCCGTGGCGTGCACTGCGATGAGATTGCCGAGACCCAGGGGGGATTCTTCATGGACCCCAAGAAGCGGGAAGAGGTTGCGGCAAAGCTGCCCAAGTACAAGAACTTGAAGTTCCCGGAACTGGATTGATCAACACGGAATCAAAAATTCAAAATATAAAAGAAAGAGGGAAAACAGTATGGAATTTAAACATTTGCTGAGCCCGATGAAGGTGGGAAACAGGGTTTATAAAAACCGCATCGTCAGCGCCCCCATGGCGTTCAGCCTGATCGCGCAGAACCCCATCGCGGCAGAAGTGTCCTACCGGAAGCTGGAAGGCCCCGCCAAGGGCGGCAACGCCTGCGTGATCCTGGGTGAGACGGATATCAACTTCCGTGACGCTGTCCGTATCCCCGGTTTCCGTCCCTTCGACTTTGCCAAGCCCGAAGAAGACATGGAGACCTTCAACGCGGTGAAGACCTACGCGGACCGGATCAAGAAGCATGACTGCATCGCTCTGGCAGAGCTGGTGCACCCTGGCAAGGAGAAGGTTCCCTTCAACGATCAGCAGGAAGCCATTGGCCCTGTTGCTTGCGTGAACTCTGCCGGTGTTCCCGTGCGCGCCATGACAAAAGAGGACATGGACCGCATTGCCAACGATTTCGCAGTGGCTGCAACTTACATGCAGAAGGCTGGCTTTGACGGAATCCTGGTCCACGGCGGCCACGGTTTCATCTTCACCCAGTTCCTTTCTCCCTTGATCAACACCCGTACCGACGAGTACGGCGGTTCTTTGGAGAACCGTGCTAAGTTCCCCATCCAGATCTGCAAAGCCATCCGCGAGGCAGTAGGCCCCGACTTCCTGTTTGAGCTGCGTATTGACGGCACCGATCACCAGCCCGGCGGCATCACCCCCGAGGAGACCGGCCGGTTCATTCAGATGGTGGAGCAGTACCTGACCTCTGTGCACATCACTTGCGGCATTTACGAGGAGTCCGTCAAGTCCGGCACCGAGTCCAGCATGTTCCACGACCATGGTTTGAATATCGAGCAGGCTGCCATTGTGAAGAAGTACACTTCTCTGCCTGTTGGCGCTGTGGGCGGCATCAACTCCCCCGAGCAGGTGGAGCAGGCCATTGCGGACGGCAAGATCGACTTTGCTGTTTTCGGCCGTCAGATGCTGGCCGATCCCAACTTCGCTCAGAAGTGCATGAACGGCGACGAAGCTCAGATCCGCCGCTGCCTGCGCTGCTATAAGTGCTTCCCCGGCTCTCCCGAGGAAGGCTATGACGATCTGCCCTTCACCAGCGAAGAGCTGGCTGTGTATGTGGGTCACTGCACCATCAACCCCATGGCCCATTTGCCCTTTGACGTGGATCAACTTCCTGCCGCGGAAAAAGGTCCCCAGAAGGTACTGGTCATCGGCGGCGGTATTGCCGGCCTTCAGGCTGCTATCACCGCAGCGGACCGTGGCCACAAGGTCACCCTGGTGGAGAAGTCCGATAAGCTGGGCGGCTTGCTCTACTTTACCGATGTGGACATTGACAAACCTGACCTGCGCAACTTCAAAGATATGATGATCCGTGAAGTGAAGCGCCACAACGTGGAGATCCTCATGAACACCGAGGCCACTCCCGAGTTCGTCAAGGAATTCGGCGCTGACGCCGTGGTGATCGCAACCGGTTCCAAGCCCGCATGTCCTCCCATCAAGGGCATTGAGAACGCAAAGCAGGCTATGGCCGTGTACGACGGGACCTGCACTCCCGGCAAGAAGATCGTGATGATCGGCGGCGGTCTGGTAGGCTGCGAGACAGGTTTGTTCCTGCAGAAGACCGGCCATGAAGTGACGGTTGTGGAAATGCTGGATCGTGTGGCCAACGAGTCCTTCGGTATGTACCGTGAGGCCCTGATCTGGGAGATGGAGAAGAACCACATGACCATGCTGCCCAAGACCAAGTGCCTGGAGATCACCCCCAACAGCGTGAAGATCGAAAACGCTGACGGTGTTCAGGAGCTGGAAGCCGATACCGTGCTCTATGCTCTGGGCATGAAGTCCGTGGATTACAGCGCTCTGAAAGAGGCTGCCGGTGACGCTCAGGTGTTTGTGATCGGCGACGCCATCCATCCCGGCAAGGTGGACCAGTGCACCAGAACCGGCTACATCGCCGCGCTGAAAATTGGTGCCAGCGAAGAATCCATCAAATTCATTCAGGAATAATTTCCTAGAGAACATAGAAAAAGGGAACCGGAAAAGTCGTAAGACTCTTCCGGTTTCCTTTTGTTTTTTTAATCGAGGAAAATTACAGATTGTCTTTGTTTTCTGCATACACGGCAGGCAGAATCGCCGCCAGGTTTGTAAATTCTTTGATGTTGTGGGCGAACAGTCCCTGGGGAACAATGATGGGCACGCTGATGCCTTCAGGCAGAACGCTGGAAATTTTCCCGTCCTTCCGAGCCATTCCGATCCAGAACCGGGAGCAGAACATGACGCCATCCTGGTAGGGATACCATTTATGGGTCATAGCTGCCGCACAGCTGCCTTCTCCCACGGCACAGACCAAAGAAGCGCATTTTTCAGTCCCAATCAAGCTTTCATCGTAGCCGAAATCAGCAGGACGGAGGAAATTCAGTTTTACAAATTCCGGTCCGGGACCAACGTCTTCCATAATGTAGTGGCTGACGCCCCAAGTTTTCTGATTCATGGGCACAGCGGGGTCACAGACATAGCCTGCCCGATCTGCCCGTGCAAAATAGTGATCTTCCGGGTCCCAGATTTTGTAGCGCAGGTCGGAACCAACGCTGTGCCAGGGGAACCACCAGTCCAGCATGTCGGATGTGACGCCGGGCATGTAGGTGGTATTGCAGACAAAACCGGTGCCGTCTTCCATAATTCCAAAACCTGTCTGGCAGTAATCTGTGTCTTTTCCGGCAAGGAACAGATCTTTTTCCTCAAAGGGAATTGCCGGACACTGGGAAGGCCCCTGAGCCAGGATCGCCAGTTTTTCTTCCGGAATGGCAGCCATGGGCTGTTCAAAGAAGCGATAGTAGGATAATTGTTTTTCTTCTTTGCTTACACTTACTTTTTTCATGTTATTCACCTCGTTTAGAATTCTGAGTCAAAAAGTGAGCCAGTTTTTTCTGAATCCAATCTGCGAACGCGCCAACATACCAGATGCCTGCCAACATAGCAGCGGCAATTTGGATGGGAAGGGTTCCGACTTCCTGAATTCCCACAGGGGACAGGATAGTGAGGCCGATTGCCCATCCGCAGAGCCAGGCGGGGCAGAAGATGTATTTGGGGAGCAGTCCGGAGATCAGGACCGCCAACCCGCCAAATACGAACAGAGTTACAAAGAGTTCCAGATCCTGGGGAAGGGGAAGTATCTCCATGACGCTCAGCGCCAGGACGGCCCAAAGGTCTCCCAGGAGGAATCCTACGGAGATTTTGATCGCGTCGGACCGTTTGTTTCCATTTGTGGCATACAGTCCGGCGCAGATCAAAGCCACCGCACCGGTAGTGACATTCAAATGCGGCGCAAGTACTGCCCACAAAGGCGGAAAAAGCGCGATGGAGAAAGCCAGGGTCCAAACGTCCACATTTAACCTGTGTTTCAAGCAAAGTCCTCCTAGATAATACTTGGTACAGTTTGTTTGTCCATAAAAATAATACACGATTGTTTTGGCCTTCGTCCAATAGCTTTTTTGGCCTTTTTCTATTCCAAATCGTAATGGATTGTGGTATATTGTTTTTATGAAGAAACCGGAAATTTGCGCTGAAGGTCTGAGAGGCTTTTGGTGAAAGAACAGTAGGGGAAAGCGTATGTTTAAAATCAGCCTTGCGGAGATGCAGATCCTGCTTCTCGCAGCAAAATACAAGAATTTTTCAAAGGCTGCGGAAGTGTTGTTTATCTCCCAGCCCATGGTCACAAAATGCGTCAAACACCTGGAAGCGGAGTTGGGGATTCAGTTGTTTGAACGGGCCCACAGGTCCGTGGAGCTCACCTGTGCGGGGGATTATCTGACAAAGCGGTGGAAATCCCTTTTGGCGGAAATCGAAGCGTCTGTCCACGATGCCCAGGAGATGTCGGTATCCGGGCTTTCTCTTCTCCGGATCGGGGCTTTGGAAGGATACGATTTTGAGGAATTCCTGCCCAAATACATTCTTCCGTTTGAGAAGCTCCATCCGAAAGTCCATATCGATTTCAACCTGTACCCTCTGCATGAATTGCGGGAGCAAATAGAAAATTTGGATGTGATCCTCTCCAACAATCTGGAATACGAAGCGGAAAGGGATCATGCCTATGTGAAATTGGACGATCTGCATTTTTGCCTTGCCGTTGCAAAAGAGCACCCATTTGCCAGGAAAAGGGGGATCACCATGGAGGAACTTTGCCATGAAAAGATCCTGGTTTTCTCGCCCAGGACTTCCCCCGTTGCCATGGAGCAGGCTTCCAAAGCGTTTGAGAACTTGGAGGAAGTGCCCCAATTCATTCCGGTTGAGAATACGTCCAGCCAGTTGATGAGGGTCAGTTACAATCAGGGGGTGGCCCTCATTCATCCCGCTTCGGCCGTGGGATATGAAAAAAAGATCTCCCTGATTCCAGTTCGGGATTTCCCCTTGGAAACCTATCGCCTGGCCATGTACCGACCGCAGAAATTGTCCGCTGTGACCCAGAAATTCTTGGAGTATTTGGAAAGTGCCTTTGAGCACACAGGGGGGATGAAGCATGTTTTAAGTGCCGAAACCGTGGAGCGCTGAAGTATGGCAGGGAAGTCTGCGTCCCCGTATATTCTTTTTAAATGTACGTATGGGTAAAAATCCGTTCTCCGAAGCATTGCAAAGAACGGATTTGAAAGATATACTATGGAAGAACGAAAAAAGTGATGGTGGGAGGAAACGATTGTGAGTGGAAAATTTTGTCCGGAATGTGGAACAGAATTGATTCATAAAGAGTTGGAAAACGAAGGAATCATTCCCTTTTGCCCGAAATGCGACCAATACAGGTTTCCCATGTATAATGTGGCAGTCAGTATGATCGTGATCAATAAACAGACAAACAAGATACTGTTGATAAAACAATATGGAAATCCCTTCTACATCCTGGTGGCCGGGTATGTAAATAGGGGTGAGGGTCTGGAACACGCCGTTGCTAGGGAGGTCAAAGAGGAAACAGGCATGACGGTATCCCATATGAAATTTAACCGCACCAGGTTTTTCCAACCTTCCAACACGCTGATGTGTAATTTTACCGTGTTTGTTGATGATGACACAGAATTTTGCGCCAATGGGGAAGTGGACGATTATCAGTGGTTTACAAGCGAGGAAGCAGTAAAGAAGATCCTGCAAAACAGTTTTGCCTCTGATTTTTTAAATGCCTATCTCAATGAAGGAATCCACTCGATTTGAAATTCACCCTTTGTTTCTACTGTACTCCGCAAATTCCTGAGCGATCAAGCTGGCGATGGTCAATAATTGATAGGGGTGCCCGGCCTGTCCGTAACAGGCTGGATAGGTGAGCGTTTCGTCTATAAAAGGAGGGTATTCCTTTTCCACCCCGGTGATCATCCAAATGCGGGGACGGCGCAGCGCTTCCTTTTTGGAACGAAAGTCCTGATAATCAAAATAGGAACCGGTACAGGAAAAGATAAGGATCAAGTCTTCCTCAGTGGCGGATTGTATGTATTCCATTTGTTGAGGATAGGAAACCTGGGTGAAAATTTGTTTTCCCTGCATAAGCAGATCGCATTGCAAGCTGATTGCCGCCGTTTCGGCTTTTAACAGGCCGAAGGCGGCAATTTTTTGAAATCGGTGGATTTCTTGGCACAGTTGCAGGAGCTTTCGAGGGTCCACTGTTTTCCCCACCGTGTGGATGCTGTCGGTGATTTTTTGCACTGTGGAATGGATCACTTGCTGTGTGCCGGAGGGAGAGGGATTGTGTTCAAACACCATTTGATTGTTTTGTACCAGCTCCCGAAGTTCCGCAAAGTTGTCCAGCCCGATTTCCTTGCAAAACCTGGAAATGGAGCTGGTAGACACGTGACAAGCTTCCGCCAGCTCTGTAATCCCCATTTCCTTGACCAGCTCTTGATGTTCCAGAATATAGTGGGCCACGGTGTTGTTGATGGAGCCGTTTTTTTCGCTGAAAACCGCGCTGAGAAACAGCACCGGCATTTTCCCGTAGATCATAAGACTATTTTCCTTTCCTACGCGCCTTGAAGGCGCTGTTTTTTTCAGAATTTGAAAATCGCTGGAATTTGAAAAAATGAAATTTATAATGAAAACCAAAGAGGATTCCTCTTCAGAATTCTTCTAGCGTTCTATCTCAATTTTGACAAGGACGGCGGAAGAACTTTTGAAAAGGGGAATCCAACTGGACAAAAATAGTAGAAGGAGGCATTTCAATGGATCAGACAAAACGGGCGGTGATCCTGTTGGCGCCGGGATTTGAGGAGGGGGAAACTCTTACGGTGGTGGATATCCTTCGGCGAGCCGGATTTGTGTGCCACATGGCAGGATTTTCGAAAATTGTGGAAGGTTCCCATCATATCCAGGTGGAATGTGACCTGGAAATAGGGGAGTTGAATTTGACCAACCCAGAGTACGACATGGTCATATTGCCGGGAGGACTGCCCGGGGCAACCAATTTGCGGGACAGTGAGGAAGTGATGACCCTGCTGCGCAGCATGTCTGAAAAAGGCGGATTTGTGGCTGCTATTTGTGCCGCACCCATTGCCTTGGAGCGGGCAGGCCTGCTTCAAGGCAAAAAGTATACCGCCTATGTGGGGTACGACCAAAAGATCCATGATGGTGAGTATCAAAACGCAATGGTGGTGCAAGATGGCAATTTGATCACCAGCAGGGGCCCGGCCACAGCGTATGCCTTTGGATATGCGCTGGTGGACGCTTTGGGAGGCGACAGCGCTCCGGTCAAAGCCCGTATGGTATATTATAACGCGTTTGAGAAGGGAGAATAAATATGAAACAGGCGGCAGTGCTGATGGCCCAGGGGTTTGAGGAAGGCGAAACCGTCACCATTGTGGATATTCTGCGGCGGGCGGGGGTTCTCTGCACCACCTTCTATTTTGACCAGGAATTCGTCACAGGTATGCACGGCATGAAGGTGAAAGGGGATCAGCCGTTTGGCCCCCAGGTGAAGGAATACGACGTGGTGATCCTGCCGGGCGGACGGCCGGGAGGCGCCAATTTGTTAAGCAACACGGAAGTCTTGGAAATGGTACGCTATTTTGACCGGGAAAATAAGTATGTGGCGGCTATGTGCTCCGGAACGCTGGTGTTGGCAGAAGCTGGCGTGATTGAAGGAAAGCGGGTAACCGGGTATACGGGATACGAAACAAAGCTGACCGGCGGGATTTTTGTCTCGGAAGTGGTGGCAGTGGATGGCAACATCATTACAAGCCAGGGCCCGGCCACGCCCTATCCTTTCGCGTATAAGATCGGGGAGCTCTTGGGAGCAAACGTGGAAACTTTAAAAGAAAAGATGCTGTACAATTTTGCAAAAGGAAAATGACTTTGAATGATCCAACCCTTTTTGGGAAAGAGTTCAGAGATTAAATCCATTATACGACAGAACAGGGAAAGCGCCAATGTGTTCGGGCACTTTCCCTGTTCTGTTTTTTTGAAGGTGGAGCGTGCAAATTCTATGATGTGAGGGCGAGTTTTGAGGCCTTTTGATTCTTGGAAGGGCGCTTGGGGTGGATTAAAGTGGGCTGAAAGATCAGCAGAAAAGATAAAAATCAATTATTGTAAGTTTCAGATAATTATTTATAACACAAAGTAATATTATTATTGCTTTTTCGTTGACAAAGAGTGCTATGGGGTATATAATCCGAACTATCGAGTCCCAAATCATAAAACAGGGGAGGAGGAAAAAGGGGAAGCATGTTCCCAAAAAATGGGACCGTATTGGAGATTGTATTGAAAACAAAAGAGGAAGTAGTAATCCTAGAGGAAATGAGGCGATTTTTGTGAAAGAGAAGGCTCGAAGAAAAGGCAGAAGAATCCTTTCGATGATCATGGTGCTGATGTTGTCTGTTTCTCTGATTCCCACAACGTTGGCCCACGCAGCGACCACCATATCCTTTGACGTATTGCGCACGGCAATCAACCCAGGATATTATTTTTCCGGCGCGTTGATCGACATGGGAGTGACGCTGGAAACCGGTGACGTAGATAAAGATACTTTTACCGCGATTGCGAAAGTGACAGAAGCCAATGGCGACGAGCAGGGTTCGTTCGGAAACTTTGCTTGGGACCCTGAGAAAGAGGATTATGCCGTAGGCGAGAACTGGGCAAAATGGAACATCCTGGATGCCTATGTGGCCGATGCCGACGGCAACAAAGTGGACAAAGGCAACTATGTGAAACTGGACATCGAGTGGGGCACCCGGACCGAAAAGAGCGGTGAAAGCAGCGCCAACCGGTACGATGTTCCCGCTACCCGTGCATCTTGGTACACGATGGATGGTTACCATGCTTTGGCCACGGTTGAAGTCAAGATCAGCCAGGAAAAGGACATTCCCGGTGTTGCGGACGCGGTGTATGTGCAGAAAGAAATTCGGCACGATCCTTTGTTTGCCGCTTTCGATCTTTCCCTGGAAGTCCCCGGCGGTGGAAAAGCTCCCTTCTATAAGCCGGACAACGCAAGCGAAAAGAACCTGCGGCCTTTGATCGTCTGGTTCCACGGCACCGGCGAGCGCTATACGGAAATCACCGTTGACGGCAAAACCGTGAACAATGCCGGCGGCAACCTGGTAGGCAACAGGGCTTTGGCCTTTGCTGACGAAAAATTCCAGAGCATGATGGGCGGCGCTTATGTGCTGGCTCCCCAGTCCACCACCGAAGGGTGGAGTGCAAAGAGACTGGACGACATGGAAGCCCTCATTAAAGAAGTGGTGGCCAACAACTACATTGACCCTGATCGCATTTACGTAGGCGGTCTTTCCATGGGCACCGGCATGACCACTCCCTTGATCACTTCCACCACGGATAACAGCATCCAGTTTGCAGCTGCCATGTTGGTTTCCGGTGGAAATCTCAGCGACGATCAAGCAAAGATCATTGCGGACAAGGGATTCCCTGTTTATCTGGTAGGCAGCGCTTCTGACGGTGCCGCAAAGAATCTGCCTGCTTCGTATGACCGTCTGATCGCGGCAGGCGTTGACGCTAAGATCAAAATCTATCCCGAAGGCCCTGTGTTTGACGGCGAATACTATTTCGGCGCCCACGACGCTTGGAACTACGTGTACAATAACTTGGTGGCGGACGATAAGGGCCAGACGATTTTTGAGTGGTTGTCTGAGCAGACAAGAGAACCTGCCCCTCCCTTTACCGACGTGAAGGCTGGCTCTTGGTACTATGACGCTGTGAAGTACGTTTATAAGAACGAAATCATGGCTGGTACCGATACCACCATCTTTGATCCGGATACGAAGCTCAACCGTGCCATGGCAATGCAGATCCTGTACAACCTGGAAGGCAAGCCGGAAGTAACCGGTAACACCACCTTTACGGATGCCGACGCCGCAGGGAAGTGGGCAGTGGATGCCATCACTTGGGCAGAGCAGAATAAGGTGGCCGCTGGCTATGGGGATGGAATATTCCAGCCGGAAAAACTGGTCTCTCGGGAAGAGTTCGCCCAGATGATGTACAACTACGCCAGCTATAAGAAGCTGGACCTCACCGCCACTGCGGACCTTACCAAGTTCTCGGATGGCGACAAGGTGGCAACTTGGGCCGAAAAGGCTATGGAATGGGCCAACGGCAACGAGCTGATCAACGGCCATGACGATGGGACTCTGGATCCTCAGGGTACGGCAACTCGTGCCCAGGCGGCCAGCATCCTGATGAAGTTCGATCAAAATCTGGTGAAATAAAACACTATAAGATAGTGAAAGACCGGGGTTACTCCCGGTCTTTTGCTTGTTTACATGGTTTTTTCGTCTCCAAAAACAGCGGGAAATC
>OLOH01001150.1_pt1 | contig 15858 bp, 11 predicted proteins | sample 1673221 | NCBI WGS metagenome assembly OLOH01 (sample SAMEA3136767, study PRJEB25190) | human gut metagenome
TGATTTTGAGAACACCAAAGTAACCGGCGATTATTCTCTGGAATTGGCTATTTATGAGCCGAATGTGTTCTTCCTTAACGACCTGAGCCGGATTCAAATTACCGCTAAAAAGACATTTGATGAAAGCGAGGACAATTTGATCAGCTTGGCCAGCGGTACAGGTCCCTATAAAATGGTGGAACATACTGAAGGCGTAGAAGTAGTGCTGGAAAAATTTGACGATTACTGGGGCAATGAAGCGGACCCGGATCGGGACCGTCAGTTGCAGAATTTTGACAAGATCGTGTTCAAGTTTATTCCCGAAGCCACGCAGCGGACCATCGAACTGGAAAGCGGCGGTGTGGACATCCTGTATGACACCCCCACCACCGATTTGGAAAGCCTGATGTCGAACGATGAATTCGACGTATTTGAGTATGTGACCGGTCAGACTGTGACCATGTATTTTAACAGCTCTGAAAATTCCGTGTGCAACGACCAGACATTGCGGCAAGCGCTGCGGTACGCCATTGATAACGACGCTATTGTGGCAGCTGCGTACAGCGGTTATGCCAAGCCAGCAGTCTCCATCATCTCTCCGGATAACGAGGAATGGTCCGATGACCTGGAGGAAAATCCCCTGTATCCTTACGATCCTGAAAAGGCAAAAGAACTTCTGAAGGAAGCCGGATATGGAGAAGGAGAACTGACCTTGACTCTGGCGACCGATGATTCCAATGAAAGAAAAGCCGTGGCCGAAATCATTCAAGCTCAGTTGTCGAAAGTGGGAGTCACCGTAAAGATTGATACCTACGACAGTGGCAGCTTTAACTCCCTCTGGAGTGATAATGAGTCCTGGGACATGCAGATCAATCAGTTCTCCGCTTTAGGAAGCGTGCTGTTCTATTTCTACAACCAGGTAAATGAAGAAAAGAACGTGCGGGGATTCTGGATAGACGAAGACTTCCAAACTTTGCTTGCTCCTACCCTGATTGATGGCAACGAAGAAGGTGTTATGCAGCTGGTAGATATGTTTGAAGAAGCCTGCCCGGTTGTTCCTTTGGTAAACAAAACAGTGTACTTTACGTTCCGTAACGGTTTGGAAAACTACCGGATCAAAAATGATGCGACTCTGGTGGTAAATGATATTGGTGTGACGGACGAAGCAACCTGGCTTTATGATTGATCCTCCTATTTTTTAACTATTTGATCCATAAGCAAAGGGCGTGTTTCCGAAAACCACTGAGGAATAACGGAAACACGCCTTTTGTCTTAAGGATCCCCTACTTGTCCCAAAGAGTTCAGAGGAGCAGCTTCTATCCGGTTCAAGATGAAAGCAAGAAACGCTTGTTCAGCTGGTGAAAGCTGAACGTTTTGGGGCCAGTAAAGCAACGTGTCCGAATGCTTTTTAAAGCCCTTCAAAGGGACCAGAACGGCCTTTGACACATTTTTGAATACCGGATACCATCCTGAAGGGAAAAATGCGAAAGAAGAACCATTTGCCACATACCGGTACTTATAAAAAGCGTTGTTAGTGGAGAAAACACATTTGGGAATGAAACCACCTTCAATGCAGAACTGGTACGCGTATTCAAATTTTCCGTGCTCATCCCGAATGAAACAAAATGGTTCATCCCGCAGCTCCTCAATAGAAAGAAACTCCCGTTGTGATAGAGGATTTTCTTGAGGGACAGCTACGTAATAGTGACGAGGCTCAAGCAGGACTTTGTTGGTGGAGAATGGAAGCTGAAGATTGGAAGGCCCAACGATAAAGCTAAAAGAGCCTGTTGCAAAAGGTGCGTTCAGCGTACTTCCATAGACATTGAACTCTGTGGTGGGATATCGTCTTTGAAACTCTTCCATAAGGCTGAAAAAGCGCTCGTTGTAATTTTGAAATCCAACGGCAAATCTAGCGGGCATGTCTGCGCTGAAAGAAAGTTTGCTGGAATTGATCAGTTCTAAAACTTTGCGGGTGGTGGAAAGAAAATATTCCCCATAGCTGGTCAAAATCATTTTTCGATTTTTTCGCTCGAATAAAGGAGCGCCCAGTTCTTTTTCCAGCCGGAGAAGAGAACCGCTGAGGGAGGGTTGAGAAATACGAAGTTCTTCAGCTGCTTTTGTAACACTTTCGTTTTTCGCGATACATTCAAAGTACTGAAGCTGTAACAATTCCATGACCCATTCACCGCCAAATATCATTAATTTTCTTATTTGAATAATTATACCACAAAATCCACAAACCGAGGGCTCTCTATGAAAAAAATATTATCCATTCAGTTTGTCGTAATTACGATTCTTTCAGGCTTGATGACTGTTTGCCTGCAAATGACGGTATCCGCTATGCCATTGTTTGTGGTGGATATGGGTGTGGCAAAATCCCTGGCAGGCACCGCCACGACAGCATGTACGTTAGCGTCTCTGCTTTTTCGCAGTTTTGCTGCAAAAATCACAGATCGCGCAGGTGGTAAGGTGGCAGCCGTCACTGGTTCGGGATTGTACGTGCTGGTTTTTTTACATATCAGTTTTGCGGCAATATCGCTTTTCTCCTGGTTTTGCGAATCTTGCAAGGTGTGGGAATGAGCTTGATTACCACTGCGTTGGGAACAGTTGCCACTGCCATGGTACCCAAAGATCAAATCACACGAGGCATGAGCTATTTTAGCCTGGGAAACGCTACTGCACTTTCCATTGGGCCGGCCATTGGCCTTTGGCTGGTGCAAACTTTCAACTTCTCTGTTCTGTTTCTTTTTGGAATGGGGGCTTCCATGCTTTCGGTAGCGCTGCTCCTTATCCTGAAAACAGACAAATCCACGTTGAAAAAATCCCCTCAGCCCAAGGGGGAAAAGAATAAGAAACATCAGGGGAATTTCTGGAAAAAGGCGGTGGAATGCGGCGCTCTTTTCCCCGCTACTCTGATGGCTCTGATGATCCTGTGTCAGACTTCTCTTTCCACGTATCTCTCATTTTTTACCGAAAGTCTCTCTGTTGGAGGTGCCAGCGCGTTCTTTACACTGAATGTGGTGGGAATGATCGCCTCTAAATTTCTGATCGGTCGGGCAAATGAACTGTTGGGAGAAAAACGAGTGGCCATTGTCAGCGGAATTCTTCTGGCGGGGGCGTATCTGTTGATCGCCATGACCAGTTTGCTGGGCGAAGTGGGAGTGCTGACGGCCGGGGTGTTGTACGGATTTGGCTATGGCAGTTTCTATACGGTGCTGAACGTGGCTACTGTGCGCAATACCAACGAGGAAACAAGGAGCGTGGCCAACTCTGCGTTTTTTGGCTCCAAAGATATTGGTACGGCTGTAGGTTCCTTGGCATGGGGAGCTATGACATTCCTGGGGTATGAAGCTATGTACCTTGTTGCCACCGCAGTGATCGTGCTGATTACGGTCTTATATTTTGCACAATTAAAAAAGGAGTGTGTTGAATGATGAAACAGGTAAGATCTCTGCACGTTGTTCCAGATTGTGAAGACTTGCTGCTGCGAAAGGATCAAACGGGAGAATTTGATTATAGCGGTCCCATGGTTTTAGAGCTGTTCACCCGTACGCCTGGGGCAAAAATATTCTACTCCCTGACGCAGAATGAAACGGAAGCGCCAGCCTTTCAAGAATATTCTCCCCAAGACGGGATTCGGGTGGCCGCACCGCCTTTGAGCACCGAAAGTCCTTCCCAGAGGTGGTACTATCTGAAGGCGTTCGCTGTTTGTCCTGGAATGAAAAACAGCCCACTGTTGGAACGATGCTATATACTCACCAAAAAAGCCAGCTTTCAGACTTTGGTGACTCCCTTGTTGAATTCCAACGGATTGGTGGTGGAAAACGCTTATCGAATTCGAGACTATGACAACGACAATATGTTTTTATTTAACGGCAAGAAGGCCGCACTTTTGTATGATACTGGTTTTTATGCGCAAGGCGGGGACTTGTTGGGAAAGGTGCGTTCCATTATTGGGGATACCAAACCACTTTATGTGGTGCTTTCCCACAACGGGCCGGATCACATCCAAATGGCCTGGCAGTTTGTTGATAAACCGCTCACCAAGGTATATATTAATAACAGAGACCGGTATATGCTGGAAAAGCATGTTCGTGAAACGCTGGGACTTCCGGACAATGAAGCTACAAAAGAGCATTTGGCAAAATCCATTTTGCAGGTCCAAGAAGGCGATGTTTTTGACATCGGAGATCGACAGTTCCGGGCTTTTGAAGTTCCGGGACACACCTTTGGCTGTGTGGCTTTATTGGATGCCGGATACGGAGATTTCTTGGTAGGGGATTGTATTGGCGCCAGCATTCCCTTGAACCGGGCCTCTTTGTGGATGTGGAATATAGTGCCCAGGGTGCCACTGAATGATTATCTTTCCATTTTGATGATCTTACGGGATAAGTTGGAAAAATACACCATACGGGAGGTCTACGGTGGTCATTATAACCGTCCCTTAAAAGGAAATCACCTATCGACCTATCTTGATAATCTCCAGAGCTGTGTGGAACGGCTGATCGATTTTGGCGTTGCTGATACGGAAATTGCAGATGGTTATCCACCCCACGCTTACGTTGCCCGCTGCCAGACAGGCAATCAATTTACCAATCCATACTACGCTGCCATTGTTACCAGTGAGGACTTGATGTTCGAGCCGGAGTATCTGGATGGGAACGATGAGAAAAACGCAGATCTATGCTATTTGCGGGTAAGTCTGCCTGGTGAGGAAGAAAACTTGCTTGTCAGTCAGCCAGACAGCGGATTGGGAATCAGTTTGAATTTTGTTTATCATCAGAACACGCCCAGGCCGGAAGACCTTCTGAGAAACTCCCGTACCCGCATTGACAAACCCAGTTTTACCGTATCTGTCCCGCAAGGGACGGACAAGCTCCACCTACTGCCTGTGACAGGCAGCCATTTCAGCCGGTTGTATATCCAGGGGGAACGGTTTCCTTCCGATTATGTGTATGAAATCCCCTTGAACGAGGAGGATACCACCGTGGTTCTACGTGTGGAATCGGAAGATGGAACCGTACAAAGAACGTATGAGCTGAAGATTAAATTTGAATTGGGGGTTTAAAAATGGCTGTGATGAGGGTGACCGTGTTTTCCCGAGCACTTCGGGCTACCACGGACATACATATTGCCTATCCGTTGATCCGCAATCAATTTGGAGATCCGGAAGGGCGGGAACCTATTTATACCGTGCCTGGGGAACCGCTCCCCGTGCTGTGGCTGGTCCACGGAGGAGGAGACAACTATGGAGATTGGATCTATCACACCAGGGTATCTGATTTGGCAGAGAGAAAACAGCTGGTTGTAGTGATGCCAAGCGTTCGAGATTTTACCAGTTCCCGAAGTGATGTGGAGTATTACAGTTGGGTCTCAGAGGAATTGCCGGCATTTGTGCGCAAAATCCTTCCTATTTCCCACAAACGGGAAAAGAACTTTATCGCAGGGCTTTCTATGGGGGGATATCTCTCCTACCGGATAGCTCTTAATCACTGCCAACGATATTCCCATGTGGGAAGTCTTTCCAGCCCCTTGGATATTGTGGCGGATTACCGCGCCCGTCATGCTAACAGTAAGACGTTGGCCAGCGCGGACTCCCTGATAGGGACAGATCGAGATATTCGCTTCTTGGTGGAAAATGCCCTTGCCCGTGGAGAACAACTTCCCAAAATGTTCCAAGCCTGTGGCACGGAGGATTTTACATGGGAGATCAATGTGAATATGCGGAACTTTTTCCGTGAGAAGGGGTTGGATCTCACTTGGAAAGAGGGACCCGGCATCCATAACTGGAATTTTTGGAGTGAACATATCGTCGATCTGATCCAGTGGCTCCCTCTGGAGGAAAAAACAGAGGATGTACACAAGTTTCAAAAGGGGGGAAATTGAAAATGGCAAGAATTCAAATGAACTATCCTGGGGGGGGAACGGCCAGCCTGGATTTGTGCCTTCCCGTAGAGGCTGACGGCGGTTCTTGGGAGAATCCAGTTTCCTGGAAACGGTGGCCGGTGATATGGCTTCTTCACGGAGAAGGAGAAAGCTGCGGAGATTGGTTTCGCTATACTCTTTTGGAAGAATACGCAAAACAAGCGGGGATTGCCGTAGTGTGCCCTACTATTGAAAATAGCTTTGGGGTAAATCTGAAACATGGAGATCCCTGGGAAAATTTTCTTACAGGAAGTCTTCGACAAGGTCTGTTCTCCATGTTTCCTCTTTCGGAAAAACGAGAGGATAACTGGATCGCAGGAAACTCTATGGGGGGATACGCAGCACTCCGGTTGGCCTTTCGTCATCCAGAATTGTTTGCAGGAGCAGCTGCTTTTGACGCGATCGTGGATCTAAGTGTGGACAAACTTTCTTATTGGTGGAATGCTCAACAACTGGACTATGTATTTCAAACGGAAGAGGACCGCATGGGGACAGAATATTCTTTATTGGACCAGGGGCGCCAGTGCCGTGAGAGACCCCAAGTATATCTCTCCTGGGAAGAACTGGGGAAAAGAGAGAATGAAAATAGAGAACTTGCTCAACAACTGTGTGATTTGGGCTTTCAGGTGGAAATCCACACAGCCCCGGCAAACAAAATCTCTACATTGACCAGAGATCAGCAGCTTCGGGAATGGCTGAGCAAATTCCATAGCTGAACTTTAAGATCCCAAAAGAAGATCCCACAGAAAAAGTCCTGATACTCTTCCGGAGTCAGGACTTTTTTGCGTTATCAAAGTTAGAGATCCAGAAGCCCAGGTTATCCTCAAGGGATGGATTGTTCCTGGGCTTTTTTGTTTATGGGGGACAGGTTACACATAGTGTAGAAAGTTCAACGGAGTGCGCGAGTTTTCCTTTTGAGAAATCGGATTTCTTCTCAACTATTTGAACATAACATATAAATAAAATCTGGTATTTATATACACTGGAATTATGATATAATAGATAAAACGAATTTCCCAGTTCCAGCAACTGTACTCAGAGGAAAAGGACTCGTTGAAAGAGTTGTGTTTGAAGTGGAATTGGCATGCTTTGCAGAATATTTCAGGGAGGAATCAGCTTGAAAAAATCTATTGAAAATACGTATTGCAATCCGTTGGTTTTGCCGGATTATCCCAACCTTCCGGCAAAAAATGAGTCATGGCATGGTCCGGATACTGCTGGTTGGGGCAGGGAAGGGAAAAAACTGCTTACAGACCGGGACATCCTGGCGGAAAGCAATCCCAATCTTCCAAAAGGGGAAGGGTTCAGACCCGATATGACCTACACAAGAGAGGCGGAGTGGGATGTTCGAGCCACGGCGGACCCTACAGTCATGTACTATGAGGGCAAGTGGTATCTTTATTGTACTTGTGGGTACGTGTATGATTCTGAGGATTTTATCCATTGGGTGCCTCACAAAGATGAAACATTTTTAAAAATATCAACTCCCATGGCTCCCACTGTGGAACATTTCCGCGGCAAATTTTACGCTACCGCCAATTCTGTGCCTCTTCATGTTTCCGATAGCCCTTTGGGCCCCTGGAAACCCATAGGGGAATGGACTTTGCCGGATGGAAGAGAATTTATGGCCAACGATCCCATGATCTTTGGGGATGACGATGGCAGGCTTTATCTGTATTGGGGATTAGGCGCAGGTATTTTTGGAGCTGAACTGGACCCGGACCGGCCCAACCATTTGCTCACCACCCCAAAACTTTTGATCAAATTCAATGGAGAAAATGCTTGGGAACGCGGCGGAAACAACAATCAAAATTGGCGGGACGGCTGCATTGAGGGCTCTTGGATGTACAAGCGCAACGGTACCTACTACCTGGTATATTCCGTGTGCGGGACCGAGTATTACACCTATTGTATGGGTGCGTATGTGTCCGATTCCCCATTGGAACATTTCCAGCTTCAAAAACGAAATCCCATTTCCAGAAGCGACAGTGGTTTGATCCGTGGAGGAGGCCACGGCTCCATTGTGGACGGTCCCAATCATACCATATGGTGTTTTTATACCATCCCGGTTGTGATCGATCATATCTTTGAAAGACGCATCGGCATGGACCCCTGCGGGATTGACCAGGACGGATGTCTGTATGCTTTGACTGGAAGCAATACGCCTCAGTTCGCTCCCGGAGTGTTGCCGAATCCGGAAAAGGGAAATGATACGGGACTGTTGCCGTGTACGGCCTTTAGTTTGACAAAAGCCTCTTCCTATGCCCCCGGGCATCGTCCGTTCTACGCTTTGGATGAAGCACTTCACACTTGGTGGCAGCAGGGAGAAGGGGATTCTGCTCCTTGCTTGACTGTTTCCCTGCGGGATGAGTATTTCCTTTCTGCTGTGCGCATTATTTGGAAAGATGTGGGTTTGGATTTTAAAGCGGGGATTTTCCCTGGAGCATATCAGTATGTGGTGGAGGTATCTCTGAAAAACGGCCCGTGGGAAACGGTTGTGGATGCTTCGCAAAACGACACAGATTTAACGGTGGATTACAGGACATTTTCTGAAATTCGAGCGGATAAAATTCGCATCCGTCTGTTAGGAGCACCCACCGGGCTTATTCCGGGAATCATCAATTTTACCGCGTTTGGAGAATCTACAGCCCGTAGGGAGATTTGGGGACATGCCCCACTGATGGAACAATAAGCAGGTCATTAGCGTCCCAGATAAGAAGTGTTTAAACTGCACAAGATATAAAAAAGACTGGGCTTCGGTTTGTAAAACAACCGAAGCCCAGCTTTTCTTTTAGGAGCAGGAGTTTTTTATAGAGTAATGAAAGGAAAAACGAATCGCAAGCTATTCTTGCGTGTGACGAAATATGAAAAACTGTTTTTAGCCAACATCACGTGCCATGAAGCTGTCGTAGGCGTTTTGTACGATGGTAATAGCATCTGCAAGACCCATTTGATCCAACTGCTGGAGGTACGCGTCGTATTCATCCAGAGACACGGCACCGCTGATAAACTGTGCGGTTTTTTCGTCTACGATGGACTGGATGTCTGTCATCAAACGGCTGTATTCCACGTTGTCTTCCTGGGTCATACCCAAAGAAGTGACACGGGGCATGGAGTTTTCTTTGGTAAAGCTGCTCCACACATCGTAGCATACCACATCCTTTTCAGGAACGGAAGCCAGCTCACGCCGCCAATCCTGATATACAGGCCAGGCAGGGGGAACGGTGTAATAAGAGTAAGCTTGGGCAAAGGTCATCTCGTCATTAGCAGTAACCAATTCGGTAAACTGGGGTTCGCCATCCACATACTCGAAGGTTTCCCCTTCCACGCCATAGTTGCAGTCGATATACCCTGCATCTGAGAAGAAATAGTCCATCAACTTCAAGCAAGTTTCAGCATGTTCGCTCTTGGCGGAAATCGCCATATAGGCGCCGGCCAAAGGCATATTTCCAAATTTGCTCACTTCTCCCGCTTCCTGCATGGGAGGATAGACAGGGGAGTAAACAGCGTCTGGGTCGGTGTTGCTTTCTTCCCACATAGCTACACTGATATACATGCCGGCGAAAGCGCCCGCTTTGCCCGTGGTGACCATGGCCGTGTCGGGAACGATGGGAGAAGAACTGGTAGAGGACATAAAGTCGGGATCGATCAAGCCTTTTTCATACCAGTCGTGCATCGTGGTAACGTACTCACGCCATCCCTCTTCAGCTGGGCCAAATTTAACGACTCCGTCTTCCTGATAGAAGGAGCTGGTCACTCCATATCCTACGCTGAGGGAATTAAAGTCCCCTTCGTAGCCGGTTTTGTACAGCAGAAGCGGGGCGGTAGCGCCCATTTCGTCCTTGAAGGCGGTGAGCATGGTTTCCCAATCTTCATATGTCTGAGGAGTATCCATACCCAGCTCATCCAACCAGTCCTGGCGTACATACATGCCGCCGTAGGCGCCCTGAGGTTCATACATCAGCTGGCAAATTCCACCATATCTTCCGCTGGGAGTAACAGCGGACCGGCGGATGTTGAGATCAAATTCATCCATGCGTTCCAGGGCCTTGAGGTAGTTGGGTGCAAGTTCGGGGATCATATCCGTGAGATCCAAGAAATAGCCGTCGTCAATGGCAGCGTCCAGACCGCCGGGATATTGTACGGCCATGGTTGTGCGGATCATATCGGGAAGCTCATTGGAAGCAATCATCAAACTGAAGGCTTGGCTTTCATTTCCCAAGGCGGGCATGTCGAAATCAATGGTTACATTTGTCTCTTCTGCCAAACGCTTGAAAAAGGCGGTATCGGCATAGCTGTCCACGATCGTTGTCAGGTCCGGAGCAGAGGGAGACCACATCGTCACTGTAACGGGCTCGTCCACGATGGGCAATGCAACCTCTCCGGCCTCGGCAGCTACCGTAGAGGAAGTTCCCGTATCGGAAGAGATGCTCTCTTCGGTAGAGCTGGAATTCGTAGCAGATGAAGTTCCGGAACCGCTATTTGTACATCCTGTAAGTGCAGCAGCGGTAAGAAGAGCCGAGAGAAGAAGAGCTAGAAATCTGGTTTTCTTCTTTTTCATAAGAATGTTACCTCCCTAAAATTTTAGAATGGCGGCAAATGCCGTGAGATCCAATCGAGCCTTGCGTTCTGCTGCGCGCTTGCAGAATGGATGGGGCTTCAACGGTATGGCCTTATTATACTCGGATGAAACAGAGGGGTAAACTGCCTGTTTTTTATTGGATTATCCATATTTTTCCCCAGGTTAATCCCATAGGCTCTTTTTTTAAAACAGTCAAAAATAGGCAGTGGAATAAGGAGATTAGGAAAAAATAAGTCCTCGTCCAAAGGAAAAAATGAATACAAAAGGCAAAAAGCGGTTCTTTTTCTTTGAAAATACCTTCGGTACAATAAAGCCAGATTCCCCCACGGTGGAGTGGGGAGGAGGCAAGGTTTTGAAATTGGAATGAAACAAGGAAAGGAAGCGTGAAGCAATGAAAGTTAGAAAATTTACAAGACAGGCGATTGTCAAGGACCTGCGAAAGTACTGGTCTGTATATTTGTTGGCAGTTCCTTTGATCGCTTTTTTCGTGATATTTGCTTATCTCCCTATGGGAGGTCTTGCAATGGCCTTTGTAAATTACAAGCCCAATTTGGGAATTTTTGGAAGTGATTTCGTGGGGCTAAAAAACTTTGTGGACTTTTTTGGTTCTGTATTCGCTTGGCGTGTCATTCGGAATACGTTGGTCATTAGTTTGCTGCAACTGGTCATTGAATTTCCCCTCACAATCGTTTTTGCGCTCATGCTAAACGAGCTAAAAGACGGATTGTACCGGAAGGGCGTACAAATGCTCACCTACATGCCCTATTTTGTTTCCATGGTCGTACTGGCGGGCATTATTGTGGATTTTACCCGCAGCACGGGTGTTGTGGGACAACTGATCGGCTTTATCACAGGGACATCGGTCAATCTGTTGGGCGATCCTGCTTATTGGCGGCCGATGTATATTATAACCAACCTGTGGCAGGGATTGGGATTTGGCAGCATTATCTATGTGGCGGCTTTATCCGGCATCGATCAAGAGCTTTATGAAGCGGCAGAGATCGACGGCGCGACCCGGTGGAAACAAACTCTTCATGTGACCATTCCTGGAATTTCTTCTACGATCATCATCATGTTGATCCTGCGGATCGGTATGATCATGACGGTGGGGCAGGAAAAGACTATTTTGCTGTATAATCCCCAAGTCTATGAAACTGCCGATATTATTTCCAGTTTTATCTACCGCAAAGGACTTTTGGAGTTCAACTACGGCTATAGCACGGCGGTGAGCCTGTTTAATTCCGTGATCAATTTTACATTGCTGGTCATTACCAATGCCATCAGCAAGCGGTATTCGGAAACCAGCTTGTTCTAAAATGAAAGGGGAGTAGGAAAATGGTCAAAAACAAAACTTTAGGTTACCGGATCTTTCAGGTTTTCAACTATATCATTTTGGGAGCTGTTGCCATTCTTTGTTTGCTTCCCTTGCTCCATGTGGCTTTTGCTTCTGTTTCGGATGCCGCATGGGTCATGAATCAGTCCGGCATCATCCTTTGGCCCCATGGCTTTAATTTGGATGGATACAAATTGGTGTTTGCGACAAAACAGTTGATGAATAGCTATGGAAACACCATTCTGTATGTGTTCGCCGCCACGGGGTTGGGTATGCTGATCACTGTGTTGGGAGCGTACCCTCTTTCGAAAAAAGAGTTGCTTTGGTCCAACATGCTCATGTTAGTGGTGTCCTTTACCATGTTGTTTAATGGAGGAATTATCGCTTTTTACATGGTTGTACGGAACATAGGACTGTTTGACACCCGTTGGGCAGTGATCCTTCCTACGTGTGTGAGCGCCTTCAATTTTATTCTGGTCAGAACATCCATGTCTTCCGTTCCGAAGGCGTTGGAAGAATCGGCGATGCTGGATGGGGCGGGCCCACTGCGGATTTTATTCCAAATCATCCTTCCTCTGATCAAAGCCACTCTTGCCACAGTCGTTTTGTACTATGCTGTGGCCCATTGGAACGCTTGGTTTAACGCTTCCATTTTCCTCCAGGACCGGGATAAATATCCGTTACAGTTGGTTTTGCGGGAAGTGCTTATTGCAAACGACACAGCTTCCAATGCCACTTCTTCCGGAGAGTTGGCCGGAGTGCAGGACTTGTACAAACAGCTTGTAAAATATTGCACCATCATGGTGGCAACCGTTCCAATCCTCTGCTTCTATCCCTTTATTATGAAATATTTCAAAAAAGGCGTTATGATAGGTTCTATCAAAGGATAATTTCAAAGGAAAACCATGGACAGCGCTTGAACTTTCTAGGCGCTGGCCATGGTTTTATAATTTTGTGCGTTCCTGGAACTGACCGGTGTAACTCCTTCATACCGTTTAAAAGTGCGGATAAAGACTCTGGATTCAAAGTAACCTACTCGCTCTGAAACTTCTTGGACCGAGAGGCCTTGTGAAAGCAATTCCTTTGCTTTCGCGATACGCACCATGTGTATGTTGTCCAGTACACCAATAGAGGCGTATTTCTTATAACTTCGGCTCAGGTAGGATAGATTTAATTGAAAGACTTCCGCCAGGTGAGAAACGTTCAAAGTGGGTTCTGCAAAATGCTCCTGAATGTAATCCTGCACTTCCTGAACCCATTTGGGGCAGTCTGGCAAATGTTGTTTATTTTGTGATTCAATGATTTCTTGAAACAGTTGATTTGTGGCGCTTTTTAAGTCCAAAATGGATTTTGCAGCCAACAATTTATTGAGGGACTGGGAAAAATCCTGTTGCTGTAAGTTTTCCTGTGTAGAGGAAAGCGCTTCCAAAAGGTTGCTGATAAAGCTGAAGATCTTATAGCGTTCTCTTTGAAAATGGGGCAGATCTTTTGCACTGGTGCCTTGAAACTGTTCCATCAAGACCTGGTGGGCGCCTGGATAATCTTTGATGGCCAAGAGGTTGATAAACCGTTTTTCAGCGCTTAGAAAATCCACTGAATTAGAGGTGCCCGTTTCCTCATTTTGCAGCTCTTCATAGAACAGAATATTGGGAACCTCTTTGTTCCAAAAGGTCTTGTATTGCTCCATTTCCTCGGCCTCCGCGAAAAGCTCTGGAAGATCCGAAATACCGCGGCCTTTGTGGGAGACAAACAGGCATATTTCCACCCCGAGGATCTCCCGATGGAATGCTTCTACTTTTTGTAAGACTTCCCGCAGATCCTGAAGACTTTTTATTTCATCGGCCTGAAAAATGCAAAGAGCGGAGCCCTCTTCCACTGCTGCAGCGCCCGATTCCGAACACAGTAATTCCGACAATACATTTCTGCTGGCGTACAGGAGCATCTCATTATTTAATACCCCGTTCTGAAAGAAAACGGAGTGATCCGTATCGTGATATTGGGCCGCTACCAGAAAAATAGGCTGGTCCCTATCCAGGGAGATCTCATATTTGTCCATGTCACGGTCAATTTGCTGAGGTGTCAAGGTACCCTTGCAAAGAGCATAAAGAAACCGGTTTTCGCTGTGATAGGCTGAACGGTGCAGCATATTTTGGGCGGAGGTAAGGTCCTCCTGATAGGTGGAAAAAGCTTTTTCGATGGATTGGATAGCATTTGGGTATGCAACTTCCGGGTTCAAATAGAGCGAATGGAGAATCTGGCCCAGGGGCTTTGAAAAGCGTTGGCTGAACAGCATGGCCAGGATCAGTCCAAAGAGCAAGCTGAAACCCAAAGCGATTGCAAAGAGAACATAGTAAAAGGTGCTGTTGCTGTAAAAGCTGCTGACGGGAACGGAAAAATAGTAATTCCAGGAATTGTTGGAAGAGCGCAAACCAACGGTAATAAATTTTTTTCCAGAAATCTCAATAGAGACAGGTTCTGCCTGCAGGGGAATGTCCTGATCTTGCATTTCATCAAAGGAAGGGGTCGTGCCATATCCCCCACTGTCAATATAGATGGATTCGTCGCCGTTGGCCAGGTGGCAGATGCTTCCGTCCATCCATTGATTTATGCTGAGCGCTTCCCGAAGGTAAGACAAGGAAAGACGTGTCATAACGATCCCCAAGCGCTGAAAAGAATCGTCTAAAATGGGCTGTAAATAGATCAATTCTGCTTTGTCCGTGCCGGAGTGCAAGATACGGAGTTCGCCTTTAATGTTTTCCAATATGAGAAAATTCCGAAATTCTTCCGGTGTAAAGCCCAACTGCAGAGTGTAGGCGTCCAAATTGACGCTGCGGTAACGAGAACTGCCGGTGAGAATGGAATCCGATTTGTCAAAATAGAGGACTGTTTCCCCCTCATTCTGAATCAATTCGTTTTGTTCCATGATGATCTCATTGAGCCGTTGGTAATCCAGTTGGTAGATTGGCAGATCTTCTTCATACTGAGAGACAGATAATGTTAAAGGGTATGTAGTGAGGTAATTGTTGATGCGGGAAATGGCGCTGAGCCTGAAATCCAATTCCCGCCGGATCTGCTGCAAAAAGGCCACCTGCAAAGTTTCCTGGTCGTGGATGGACTGCTGAAGGGAGAAGGAGTAGCCGGCGATCAAAAGGGAAAATGTCACAACGATCAAAAGCAGATAGGTGGCTAAAACGGAGAGAAAAAGCTTCCCTCTTGGCTTTGCTTTCAGGGTATGGATCTTCATAGCGTCCTCCTCTCCCACAATGAAAAATCATATAAAATGCACAGGTTTTATGGATTTTGCTTCAAAATTATAACATAATCACCTTTAAACCACAAGAATTGTAGGGGCTGGAAATTGGTGGAAGTAAAAAAGAAGCCATTGAGCAAATTTTGCGAATCCTCCGATAACTGAACGAAACCGGTGAAATAAGCGGAAAAAAAGTAGGTGTTTCTTTTTGTTTTACCTTTGCACTATAAAAGCGGCTATTGAGGGCAAACAGGGAATATCGGTATAATGGGGATGATATCCGGCGGATGGATGATAATGGAAGAAGGAGGAATGTGTATTTATGATCGGATCAGGCGTTGTACAAACAAAGTATGGCTTAGTACGGGGGATTGAGAAAGAGGGATACACCCTTTTCAAAGGGATTCCCTATGTAGCTGCCCCAGTGGGAGAATTGCGATTTCAGCGTCCCCAGCCGCCCGTGCCTTGGAGCGGCGTACGAGAATGTAATATGTGGGGCCCAGCATGTCCCCAAAAGTGTTCCCACACTTCGGGAGGCACTCCGTGGGCTGAGGAATTTTATTATGAGGATTATCCTCCTCGGATGGACGAAGATTGCCTATACCTGAATATCTGGACGCCCGCTGAGACGGGAGAGGATAAATTGCCCGTTATGATGTGGATTCATGGGGGAGGAGCCCAGGAAGGATTTGGATATGAGCTGGAGTTCGATGGGGAAGCTCTGTGCAGACAAAAAGTGATTCTGGTGACCATCAACTACCGGCTAAATATTTTTGGCTTTTTCTCACA
>OLOH01001154.1_pt1 | contig 15802 bp, 9 predicted proteins | sample 1673221 | NCBI WGS metagenome assembly OLOH01 (sample SAMEA3136767, study PRJEB25190) | human gut metagenome
ACATGCATCCTCCGTGTCAATCAGCGGAGTGATTGACACGGGAGTGAACAGTAACTCTTTTCCCGCAATGTGCCAGTCCCACATAACACACTTCTCCGGTCATCTCTGCGTCATATTGTTTTTCCTTTATCTGTTCCAGTGCCTTTTCTGCAAGCTTTTCTAAATCGTCTTTTTCATCTTTGGTATACTTGAATTCCAAAATTAAATTTGGATATCTGTCATGTTTTGCATAAAGACAGATATCACTTCTGCCTTCTCCGGTTTCCCGATTGCTTTTGATATCATAATCCTTTCTAAGAAATGCACACATTCCAAGCGTCATCATATGGTAACTATTCTCATCTTTCAAATCATGATAAGATGGCAATTCCAAAAGAACTCTCTGATACTCTTCTGCAAAACGTTCCATATCCTTTCTTTTAAGAGCATTTAACATCTTTTCCATATGTCTCTCATCGATTTTCAGATGACATGCTGTTAATTCCTTGAACACTTTCCACACTTCCAGATTAGGAACCCGAAGTCGGTAATAGTCCTCTTCGATTTCTTTTGTAATTGTTACAATTCCGGCATTTACAAGAAGTCCCCATAGATTTGCTTCGTCCATTTTTTCATAATAAGCCATTGAAAAATCTACTATCACTTCTACTTCACCTTCTGTGACCAAGGCCTCATATTCTTTCTCAAAAGACCTTCCCTGTACTTCAAGTGCATTACGTAAAATACTGTTTTCGCTTGTATTAACCCAATAAGAATCCATCCTTCTTCTTGCCGCATAACACGATATTGACCATGGATTATATACATCTGTACTGCCAAAATGATATCCATCGTACATCTTTTTCAGCTCATCTGAAAATTCTGCTTTACAATAAGCAAGCAGCTCTTTTACTTCTTGCTCTGTAAAACCAAAACAGTCATCATAATCTTCGTCCTGCACTGTGCAGACAACTAAATTATTGAGACCCGAAAATATATTTTCCTTCGCAATTCTCTGAATTCCTGTCAGAATTGCCTTTTGAAGATAATCGTTGCCTTTCAGGGACGTTGCCAGAAAACGATTCAACATGGCTCTTACTTCATCATAATATCCTTCGGAATTTGCAGACATAAACGGAGTATCATATTCATCTAACAGCAAAAATACTTTTTCTCCATAATACGTACTCAGTGCCTGACAAAGAACAGCAATTGAACGAATTACATGATTTTCTATTTCTTTTCCGATGCTTTCCTGACATAAACTATTATAAATCATATTGAATTCTTTCACCTGGAATTCTGACAGTCTTCCATCATTAACCATCTGATAAAAGCGCTCATACTCCGCACGTACAGTATCTTTCAATGCATAACACAAAGATTCTGCATCCCCCGCTGTCACGTTAAGGAAAGACAAAAATACAACAGGATATCGATTGAGCTCCTTGTAGTGGACAGATTTTGTAATCTTTGTTCCACAAAATAAATCGGAGGAATCTTTTGTGCAGTCAAGAAATTCTGCCAACATTGACATATTAAGTGTCTTACCGAACCTTCTCGGTCTTGTAATTAATGTAATCTGATACCAGGATTCTAAAAACTGTTCAATAAACTGTGTTTTGTCCACATAATAGGCTTTTTTTTCACGCAAATCGCGAAAGTCCTGTACTCCTATTGCAAGTTTAGGTTTTTCCTCTTGTATCCCAGATACATTGTACAGAATGCTGTCTTCCTTTACCACGTCACAACTTGCAACATAAGTTGGTTTTCTTCCAAATAATTCATCTAAGGAACAGGCTAACACCTCACTTATTCGTTCCAGTACTTCAAAGTCCGGTGTCCGGTTTCCATTCTCATAATTGGTATAAGTCGATCTGGAAATCCCCAGTTTTTCTGCCATCTGCGCCTGAGTGTAGACCCGGGATTTACGTAATTTTGTCAAATACTCGTTAAATTTTGTTTTCATAGAATCACCGCTTTTTTTCTTTTAGTATACGCTTTTATGTTTCATTTTGCAACATTCTTTTTTATTTATATACAAAGAAGGACAGAAAGGTTTCGCTTTGTTAACCTTTCTGTCCTTTTTAAATAGTTGCTATCTTATTTTCCTTACAGCATAGCTCCGAAATCTGTTACGATTGCCTGTCCTGTAATTGCCTTTGATTCATCGCTTGCAAAGAACAGGATTACATTTGCTACATCTTCTGCTGTACAAGATGGTGTTCTAAGATTACTGTGTGTTGACATTGCACCGATCATATCCGGGTCAAGTGCTGCCGGATTTGTTCCTGATGTCATTGGTGTAATGATATTTCCCGGGCAGATTGCATTACAACGGATTCCTGTTGCCTGGAAACGAAGTGCTGTATGCTTTGTCACTCCTACGATTGCTGCTTTAGATGCTACATAAGCAGCTCCGCCACATCCTTTCACTCCAGCGATAGAAGCAACATTTACGATAGATGCTCCTGCCTGCATCTTCTGTGATGCAGCACGCATGCAACGCATAGTTCCTTTTTCGTTCGTCTCTATGATACGATCAAGATCTTCGTCTGAGAATCGATCGATTGGTTTCAGTCCTTCCTCAAGAATTCCTGCATTATTCACAAGAATGTCTACCTTGCCATATTTCTCGATCACGAGATCCATCAGTCGCTCCGGATCTCCCTTCTTTGAGATATCTGTTGAAACAGCGAAAACTTCTCCTCCTGCTGCCTTAATCTCTTCTGCTACTTTCTCCAGTGCAGCCTCTCTTCTCGCTGTGATAACAACAGTTGCGCCCTCTTTGGCGAACATCTTTGCTGTTGCTTCTCCAACTCCTGAGTTACCACCTGTAATAATAGCTACTTTACCTTTCAAACGATCCATTTCAGAGATCCTCCTTTGTTGTTATAGGTAAAATTATACAATTCTTCTTTCAGTATTTCAATCTATTTATCTATATTTTACATTTTGTTTTATGCTTTATATTTCATCCAAACAAATTCATAGCCTTTCAAAACTGGATCTTTCACTTCTACAATTTCACCATTCACCAGATTTCTGAAAATGCCTTCTTCCTGCATCCACGCAGTCTGTTCACTTTCGCTGAAATTAAACAGTGCAATAAATCGTTCTCCCTTATACTCTCTAAGGATTCCTAAAATACTGTCATTGTGAACATCATATGTATATACTTCTGCTTCCTGGGAAAAGACATTTTCCTGTCTTCGGATCTGTTCCAATCGGTTCAACATCTGGAACAATTGTCCCTGTACAGTAGAAAGATCTTTTCTCTTATCCGCGAGTTCCCACAGGAATGCTCCTCTGTGGAGATAACGTGAATCAGATGCTTTTTCAGCATCATCTTTATAACTATAATCATTTACCTGTCCTAACTCATCACCACTGTAAAGCATCGGAATTCCCGACTGTGTCAACATGTAAGCGTGGAGCATGAGATCTTCTTGAATTGCCGTCTGCATTTTTTCTGCATTTCCTTCAAATCCCGCTGCTTCAATTCCGCACATGGATGCTGTTGTTCCACAAAATCGTGCATCTTGAGTTACAGGATCATCGTTATATAATTCCCCGCGACTGACACTTCCTTCTATCTTTCCTGTAAAATAATCATTGAGGTAACGCTTGTGGGAAGGCTCTTCCATTCCCCATTGCTTCATGGTATCAAAATCAAGTCCCCAACCGATATCATCATGACAACGAAGATAATTTAAAAATGTATATTGCTTCGGCAGACGGCTAACTATATCCATCTGTTTCTTCAAAAGCCGGATGTCTCTTGTCGCAATACTATTCCAGGTCGTCGCCATTGTTGTCACATTATAGAGCATATGACATTCCGGTTTTTCAACTGTACCAAAGTACGGCACCACCTTTTCCGGCTCCATAACCACTTCGCCAAGAAGTATCACGCTCGGACAGACAATTTCTGCAATCATACGCATCATTCTGACAATCGTATGTACTTCTTTCAGATTCCTGCAGCTTGTTCCTAACTCTTTCCAGATGTAAGGAACTGCATCGATACGGATAATATCCATTCCCTGATTCGCAAGAAAAAGAAAGTTATACATCATTTCATTAAATACTCTTGGATTACGGTAATTTAAATCCCACTGATATGGATAAAACGTCGTAAGCACATAATGCCCGATTTCCGGAAGCCATGTGAAATTTCCCGGTGCAGTTGTAGGAAATACCTGTGGAACAGTTTCTTCGTATCTCGCCGGAATATCACCGTTATCATAGAAGAAATAACGGCTCATGTATTCTCCTTCGCCTGCTCGTGCACGTTTTGCCCACTCATGTTCCTCAGAAGTATGATTCATCACGAAATCCATGCATACATTCATACCATTTTCATGACATTTTTCTGTCAATCTGGCAAGATCTTTCATTGTACCGAGATCTGGTCTTACTTTCCGAAAATCTGCCACGGCATATCCACCGTCTGATTTTCCTTTCGGAGTATCCAGAAAAGGCATAAGATGAAGACAATTTACATTACACTCTTTCAGATAAGCTAACTTTTTTTCTACACCTTTCAGATTACCGGCAAAGTTGTCAATGTACAACATCATGCCAAGCATTTCTTTTTCCTTAAACCAGTCAGGATTCTTTTCTTTCTTAATATCTCTTTTTTTCAACTCTGTGCTACGCTTCAAGTAGTACTCATGCATCTGCTCACAAAGTTCTGCATACATTGCATCATTTCCATACAACTCCATGTAAAGCCAGCGTAATTCATCCTGATGTTTTTCCATACGCTGTACAAAGATTTTTTCTGTATTATTCACATTCTTCACCATTTTCTGTTCCATCGTCAACTAATTTATTTTACTCTTTCACAAAACAATACTGATATGCCTGATATTCGCCTGGCTCTATCGGAAGCGGCATGCCGCCATACATAAGTGCAGCTCCGGTGTATCTTTTTCCACTCTTTTCTTCTCGATATACAGCTGTTTCTTCAAGCCCTTGAAGTTTTACATAATTTACTGTCATATTTCCATGAATCACCTGCATAACTATATTTAAAAGAACTTTACTTTGTTCTTTCTCATCTGTATGCACAAACTCCCATGCACAGATTTCTTCTGTTGTCGGATCTGAGAGACGATAGTACAGTCCATTCTGAATGATCGGCGCATAGCTCTTATATTCTGCGATTTGCTCTCTGATCTCCTGCTTTTCTTCTTCAGAAAGTTTCATAAGATTCAGCTCATACCCAAAAGTTCCGGACATTGCAACAACACCTCTTGTATGAAGTGGGGTCTTTCTTCCCGTCTGATGATTCGGCACTGCTGACACGTGAGAACCTACTACCGATACCGGATAACCAAAGGATGTTCCATACTGGATCCGTAATCTGTCAATTGCATCCGTATTATCACTACACCAGATCTGCGGAGTGTAATACATCATACCGGCATCAAATCTTCCACCTCCACCGCTGCAGCCTTCGATCAGCAGATTCGGATATCTCTGCACAAGACGTTCCAGAAAATCATATAGTCCCAATACATAATCATGTAACACTCTTCCCTGATCTCTTGTTACAGAAGAATAAACATCCATCAGGCTTCGATTCATGTCCCATTTTACATATTCGATATTACCCTGATCCAACACCTTACAAATCTGATCATAAATTTCATCTACAACTTCTTTTCTTGAAAAATCCAATACAAGCTGATTTCTGCTTCTGACCGGATTTCTGCCCGGAACCGTCAATGCCCAGTCTGGGTGTTTCCGATAAAGATCACTGTCTTCTGAAACCATTTCCGGCTCGATCCAGATACCAAACTTCACACCCAGATCATTAATCCTCTTAATCAGATTTCCAAGTGTGCCACCAAGTTTCTTCTCATTCACAAACCAGTCACCCAGTCCGCTGTTATCATCATCACGTTTTCCAAACCAGCCATCATCCATAACAAGCATGTCAATATTGACTTCCTTCGCCGCTTTGGCAAGCTCATAGATTGTATCTCCGGTAAAATCGAAATAAGCTGCTTCCCAGCTATTGATCAAGATTGGACGAATTTCTTCTTTATATTTGCCTCTGCAGATATGTTGTCTGATACAATGATGCAGATTCTGAGACAAACGATTCATTCCTTCTGAGGAATAGGATAAAATCACTTCCGGAGCCTGGAACATTTCTCCTGTTTCCAATGGATAGCGAAAAGCTTCTTCCTGAAGTCCCAGCATCATTCTTGTCTGGTTTAACTGATCTTTCAACACTTCTCCCTGGAAACATCCACTGTATACAAAGGACATTGCATAACAATTTCCTTTTTCTTCTGTCGTTTCTTTTTCTGCAAGGATCATCATCGGATTGTACTGATGACTGGAGGTTCCTCTGACACTTCCGATTTTCTGTGTTCCATGCATAACCGGAACTCTCTGAACATTTCGCTCCATCGCATGTCTACCATAAAATGTTAGAAGCTCATAATCTCCGTAAAGGAAATCCAGACTTGCTGACTCAATTTTGTTTAAATAGATTTTGCCACTGCTTTCATTTTTCACACACACACTTCTTGTAATAATATCCTGTGCGGGAAGCACTCCATAAAGAAGCACCACCTTAACTCCCGTCACCGGATCTTCCATTAAGATTTCCAGTGTCTGTGCTTCCTGCTCACTTGCATAAACTGCCGGAAGTCCTTCCAGATTATATTTTCCATCAAAGATTTTATGACTCTTGTAACGAAGGTCGCAGCTCATACTTCCATCTGCATTTTCTACTGCAAATGCTGTACTTCTGAAATCCCCGTTCCCGTAACAAGGAAATTCCTGTGGAAGTGTATCCATTGAATACGTACGATCTTCTCCTGCATCATATGGATTTCCCGAAAATCCCCTGTCATAATATGTCAGAAGATAGTCCATACATCCATCGGTTTTCTTCCCGTAATATAGATGCAACAAAAATCCATAGCGATCCACCTGCATCTGATATGTTGTATTTTTTGTCTGTAAAGTAAATGTTCTGTCTTTCTCGCAATATATAATTCCCATATCTAAATACTCCTGTTTTCCATTTTAGCGAAGCAAGATCTGCATTACTGTCTGTTCTCGCTTCGCTATCTTTTACTTTTTATTATTTCACTGCTCCATTAACAACTCCGTTGAGGATATGCTTCTGACAGATCAGATAGAAGATCAGAATCGGAAGCAATGCCAACAGATAGGAGGCAAATGCCAGATTATAATTTGTTCCAAACTGTGTCTGGAAGTTTAACTGTGCCAGCGGAAGTGTATTTCCGCTTCCTGAACCGGACATGATGACGAGTGGTGTCATTACATCGTTCCATGTACCAAGTGCTGTCAGAACTGCAACTGTCGCATGCATTGGTTTCATGATTGGGAAAACAATCTTCCAATATGTTTTCCATGTACTCGCACCATCCACACAGGCTGCTTCTTCCAATGCCAACGGGATATTTGTAAGATATCCGGAATAAAGCAGTACATTCATTGGCATATAAAATACAACGTACAGAATAATAACTCCTGCTCTGTTTGCCAGTCCCATCTGCGCCGTCTGTTTTACAACAGGCATCATCAGAATTGCAAATGGCACAAACATTCCGCTGACAACATAGAAATAAATGAATTTGTAAAATTTACTCTTCTTATTTCTTCCGATTGCATACCCCAACAGTGAATGAATCAGAATTGAAAGGACAACTGTTACAAGTGTAATAAATACACTGTTTCCGAGAGAATGCCAGAAATCTGTCACTCTCATTGCCTCAGCAAAATTATCAAGGCTCAAATGACTTGGCAAGGAAAGGATTCCGCTGATACTATTCGTCATCTCAGAAGGCTTCTTCAGTGCAATTACGATTGTCATATACAGTGGAAAAGCAACCGTAATCAGACCAAGTAAAAGTAAAATCGTTACAGGCCAGTTTACTCGTTCTTTTATTTTCATTTTTTCCATTACAGCTGTTCCTCCTTTTTCCCTGTGATTGTCATCTGTAATACAGAAATTACAACAATAACGATAAAGAATATCACTGCGTTTGCACTCTGGAATCCAAACTGACCGCCACTCATACCATTGTTATAAATCAGATAAGAAATGGATTCTGTACTCTGTGCCGGACCTCCTTTGGTCAACGCCATGATCTGATCAAATACCATCAGGAAGTTTTTCACACAGAGTACCATATTTATGCTAAAGAATGGAATAATGAGAGGGAATGTCAGATGTCTGAACTTATTCCATCCTGTTGCACCGTCAATCGCTCCTGCTTCGTAAACATCCTCCGGAACTGTCTGCAGTCCTGAAATATAAATAATTGTATTCATCGCAATCGACTGCCATGCACACACGATTACAACTGCGATCCATGCCATTTTTGTACTAGACAGCATACTGGAAGAAAGGGTCTTGCTTCCAAGCATTTCTCCGAAAGCCGGAAAAATGTATGTAAAAAAGTAATTGAAAATGTATCCTACAACCAACGCTCCGAGAACATTTGGAATAAAGTAGGCACCACGAAACGCACTCTTGAATTTAATCTTACTATTCAGTCCAAGTGCAAGGATCAAACTGATTACATTTGTCACAATCGTAGCTACAATTGCAAGTTTAAATGTAAACAGATAAGAACCTCCGACTCTGCTGTCTGTAAAAAGATCCTGATAATTTCTAAGTCCTACCCAGTCAAAGCTTCCATAACCTTTGAAATTCGTAAAACTGTAAATCACACCTTTGATCAGTGGCAATGTATTAAAACAGAAAAACAGTGCCACGATCGGAATTGTTATCAGAAGAAAGGTCATTTTTCTTCCACTCATTGATTTCTTTCCCATGCTTGAATTCCCCTTCCTTAATCTTCGTCCGCATGCTCTTTCTCGTAATCTTCCACTTTGCGGATGATATCACGGTTATATCTCTTCCAGTCTGTATCAAACTTTGTTAAGAATGCATCCACATCCCCTTTCATAAGAAATGTCTGGATCTGTGCATCAACTGACATCTCTGAAGGATAGTAATGATCCTGGTAATCTGCCATTCTTCCTTCTTCTATGAAAGATTTCACTCCATCAAGTGTTGAAGCAAGTTCAAAATCTCCTTCCTTACAAGGAACCGCTTTCTGTTCATCCAGATAACTCTGTACATTTTCATCTTTCAAAAGGAAATTAAGCACTTCATATGCTGCCTCTTTGTTCTCGCAATCTTTCATAACACTGAACTGAAGATCCACACCAGAGTTCAGCTTGTTCTCTGATGCATCATTATTAGCCGGCATTACAAAGGAATCGATATCCATATCCGGATTTACTGTCTGAATCTGTGGGATTGCATAACTTCCGATCGTGTACATTGCAGATTCTCCGTTTGCAAATGCTGTACAAGCTCCATTGTAATCATAGGCAAATGGATCTTTTGGTCCATAGGCAAGCAGTGCCTTTGTCTTCTCTGCCACTTCTCTGTACTCATTTGAAAATGTTGTCTCTCCTTTGTTCACCTGGCTGCAGACATCTGCCGGTGCAAGATCCACGGCGATCGCATTCCACGGTGCAAGACAAGTCCATGTATCTTTAAATCCAAAATACAATGGTTGGATTCCTTCACTCTGGATCTGTTCACAGAGGGCTATAAATTCATCCCAGGTTTCCGGAATTTCCCAGCCATGCTCCTCAAACATTGCTCTGTTATACAGAACTCCTGCTGCATTTGCCACATATGGAACGGCATACACACCGTCCTCAGGTACAAATTCCAACGCTTTATCTATATCCAGATAAGCCTGTTTTATAGAATCCAGACCTTCATAATCTGAAATATCCATAAGCATATCAGAATCAATAAAGTTAGAGAAATTGACATCTCCACCGATTCCGATAATATCCGGAGCATCTTCTCTGATAAAACGTGTTTTAAGTACTGTCATTGCATCATTCGGAGATTCAATCGTCAAATGAATATCATCATGAGTTGCATTGAATTCTTCTTCAATCTTTTCAAATGTTTTCACTGCCTCAGGTTTATACTGTACAAGCTCGATTTCTATCTTTCCGCTATTTTCACTCTTCTGTCCGCAACCTCCGAGTACCATTGCCGAAGTCATACAAAGCATCAATCCCATGCAAATGATTCGATTGCTCTTCTTATACATTTCCTTACTCCTTCCTTCTACCATACACCTTTCATTTTGACACATTCCGGAATATTTCTGTCCTTTTATTCAGGTTATCTATTTGATAATCAAATTCTAACATATCTTTATGCCACTATAAATATCAGAGTTTTTTTAGTTTTATAGCAAAATGCAATTTTTTCATTCATATATTGAAGTCATCTAGCATTTTGATATATAATGCTATCAGAGGTGATTTATATGAGCGACTTACTTTTTTCTGTATTTCCAAATGAAAATTTTGTTGATCTAGGATTATATCAATATGGATGGGAACAATGTGCACCGGCTCACTCGTTCGGTCCTGCAGCAAGAAATCATTACATTTTCCATTATGTAATTTCCGGAACAGGAACATTACTTGCAGATGATGAAAACGGAAACACCATCACTTGGCAGGTAAAAAGTGGACAAGGCTTCATGCTTTTTCCGGGACAGGTCAATACTTATATTGCTGATTCTAAGCTTCCGTGGGAATATACGTGGGTAGAATTCGACGGTCTTCGGGCCCGCGAGATTGTCACAACCGCAGGTCTGAGCCTGAATCACCCCGTTTATCATGCAAGTTCAAAGGAACTTCGCAACCAGATGATGGAAGAAATGCTTTATCTGAGCCGTCATCCCGAAGAATCTCCGTTTCATCTAATTGGACATCTCTATCTGTTTTTAGATTATTTCATGCGTTCTGCCGCAACAGTTCATGTGAAGCAAAACGGAAGTATCCGGGATTTTTATATTAAAGAAGCTCTTTCGTACATTGAACAGAATTTTCAGAATGATATTTCTGTAGAAGATATTTCCGCATTCTGCGGATTGAATAGAAGTTATTTCGGAAAGATTTTTCACGATACGATTGGACGTTCTCCACAGGAATTCCTGATCAGTTATCGTATGACTAAGGCTGCAGAGCTTTTGAAGATCACTTCACTGTCAATTGCAGATATTGGGAATGCTGTAGGGTATCCGAATCAGCTCCATTTTTCACGTGCATTCAAAAATGTCTATGGGATGTCACCAAGAAATTGGAGAAATGAAAACAAATTAGATTAGAGCCAAAATGTTTTGACCATCTTTGTATTCATAAGAAATTTCATCCACAACTACATTGATCTGCAAAACTGTTTTTGCCGGAACTTCTGCCTCGGAAAGAATTCTGTAAAAACACCTTTTTTGGTTATACGAAAGAGATTGAATATGATGCATCCGGCAATCCTGTCTACGCTTCTCTTCATACAGAAATTGAACTGCAAAACAAAACTCTGAAAAATAAGATTGCCCTGGTGGAAGTATTTCTCACAAAAAATGGAAGTGATGAAGTCATTCTCAGCCGTAAACAGAAAATGCAGGTTAATCCGAATACCATAGATACAGCCTATGTGAATCTCACACTCGAGACTCCTTTGCTTTGGGATGTAGATACTCCAAATCTCTACAAACTTCATGCCAGAGTTACCGATCTTGGTGTGTTCAAGACCCACTTTGTTCCATCTGATTTCAACACAACAGATGAAACTTCCGTTCTCTTCGGAGTCAAAACTGTGACAGCAGATATAAGACATGGTCTGCGTGTTAATGGAAAGAGTGTGAAATTAAAAGGTGGATGTCTCCATCATGACAACGGTATGTTGGGCGCTGTCTCTCTTTATGACGCAGAATACCGTAAGATTTCTATATTAAAGAAGATTGGATTCAACGCAATCCGCACAACACATAATCCTCCGTCAGCTGCGCTTATGGAAGTCTGCGACCGCCTTGGAATGTATGTGTATGATGAAGCATTTGATGCCTGGGGAATCATGAAACAGCCTGGAGATTACAATCAGTTTTTCGACTCTGACTGGCAGAAAGACCTGACTCGCTTTATGAAACGTGACCGTAATCATCCTTCCATTGTCATCTGGTCCACTGGAAATGAAATTCCAGAACGCGGCGGTATGAACAATGGTTACACACTTGCTACCCGTCTTGCAGAAGCAGCACACCGTCTCGATCCGAGCCGTCCGATTTCCAATGCAATCTGTTCTTATTGGAGTGGACTTGATGATGAACTGAATGAAGAGAATTTCCAAAAAATCCTGGCAGAAATTTCCGGAGAAGCCGCTTCGGTTCAAAATGCTGATACTGGAAAAAATGATACCAGTTGGGAAGAATATTCAGAAGCCTTTACAAACGGACTGGACATTGTTGGATATAACTACATGGAAGACAAATACCCATTAGATCATGAGATGTTCCCAGAGCGTGTCATTCTCGGATCAGAGAATTATCCAAAAGAAATCGGCATGCGCTGGCCTATGGTGGAAGCAACTCCCTATGTAATTGGAGATTTTACATGGACTGCTTATGATTATATCGGTGAAGCCGGAATCGGAAAATCTGTCTTCTTAGATCCGGATGATCCTTTATTGAAAATGGGACCATTTGCTCTGATGTCACACAGTTCCGCGTTCCCATGGAGACTTGCCAATGACGCAGATGTAGATATCAATGGTGGATTATTACCGCAGGGAGCATATCGCAGTATTGTATGGGGAAGCGACAAGACTTATTTATACTCCTATGATCCTTCTGTCTTTGGTAAAACTGAACTGATCAGCAGTTGGGGATTCACTGACGTTACCAAGAACTGGAATTGGAAAGATGCAGATCATAAACCAGTTCAGGTTGCCGTCTTCTCAAACGGAGATGAAGTGGAGCTGATTCAGAATGGAACTTCCATTGGGAAACTCACTGCCGGAACACGACTCGCAGCAGACCTTCCAAAGAGTTTTCTCTTTGATCTGACTTATCTTCCGGGAACCTTAGAGGCTGTCAGCTACAAAGACGGAAAAGAACTCTCCCGTGATACGCTGACTACTGCTGCTTCTGCAAAGACAATCCGTCTGATTCCGGAGAAAACTGAACTGTCTGCAAACGGCCATGCACTTGCTTATATCCGGATTGAAATCGTAGATGAGAATGGCGTTGTCGTTCCTGATGCAGCAATCAAACTGCACGCAGATGTAAAAGGTGCCGGTAAACTGGCTGCGTTTGGTTCTGCCAATCCGATTACGGATGAGAATTACACTGCAGGAGACTTTACTTCTTATCGCGGAGTTGCAACGGCGATTGTTCAGAGCGGATATGAGGCTGGGCTGTGTACTCTGACAGTATCCGGTGAGGGATTTGAGGAAAAATCCGTAGAATTAAAGATAAAATAAAATCAAGTACAAACAGACACTATAAGAGCACACAGATACTTTCCGTGTGCTCTTCCTTCATTTATAATCAAAACTGCCCCAATGCCGCATTCAGCATCTTCTCCTGCTCTTCTTCCATCTCTCCTGCAAACATCTTTGCCACATCTCTCAAGGACATGTCATATACGATATCCGGAATTGTATCCACATCCATCATAGAACCAAGGAAACTTCTCGTCTTCGGATTGCTCAGGATCTCCTCCATCGTGGAATCCACACTGTAAGTTTTCTTTAATGGCACTACTGCTTCATAGGTCACTTCATAGTTTCCGGCTTCTACAAGGCAGACTCCATCTTTCACATTTGCAAACAATGGATTCTCTTTCTCTTCATATACACTGTCCGGTGCATACGGCAGACTGATTTCCGCTTCGCATCCGAAAGGTACAAAAAAACGCAACTGTATTTTATTTCCATCCAGTATCTTCCAACTGCTCTGATAGGTTCCACAGGCAGAATCATAGGAAGCATCTACATAACCTAATTCCGCATTTATCTTTGGATAAATCTTCATCTTTCTTCCACCCGGATTCTGTTCTGTTACATCAATACCTGCTGCATGTCTGTAAACCCATTCCAGCACTGCTCCGTAAGAATAATGGTTCAGGCTGTTCATTCCTGTACTTGAGACATGTCCGCTCTCATCCAATGAGTTCCATCTCTCCCACACAGTTGTTGCACCCAGTTTCACCTCATAGAGCCATCCTGGGAATTCCTCATTCAAAAGCAGTTGGTAAGCAATGTCTGACATTCCATTCTCTGTTAGAATATTACACAGAAGTGGTGTGCCTATAAATCCGGTATTCAGCTTGTACTTATTCTGACGGAACAGTGTTTTCAGCATCTTGGCTGTCATTGTTTCATTTTCTGACAGGTGATATTTTAATGCAAGAGTAAGACCTGTCTGTGTCTTGATTGCGCATCTTCCGGTTGCTGTAAAGTATTCGTCCTTCACTACCTTCCACTGCTGATCGGCAATTTCCTGATATTCCTTCTGCAACTCAGATTTTCCTAATACTCCTGCTGCTTTCGCAACAATCTGCGCACTGGCTGCATAATAGACGTCTGCAATATAAGCTTCGTCTGTCGCACCATATACATTTCCTTCTTTTGCTCCCGGACGGTCGAGTGCCAGCCAGTCACCGTAATGGAATGAGTTTCTCCATCCGTGATGCTCGCCATCCACCTTTCTGATATAATCCACCCATGCTTTCATGCTGTCAATCTGCTGTTCCAGTATGGTCTTATCTCCACTGAACAAATAGACATTCCACGGAATGATACATGCTGCATCTCCCCATGCACAAGATGTCTTACTCGGACCAAATGTTGGTACAACTTCCGGTACCATACCATCTGTCAACAGCTGTTCCTGATACATGTCATATAAAAATTTTCTGTAAAACGCATAAGTATCCGCAAGATAACTTGCTGTTGCAGAGAATACCTGTGTATCTCCCGTCCATCCCATTCGTTCATCTCTCTGTGGACAGTCCGTCGGGACATCCAGGAAGTTTCCTCTCATTCCCCACTCTACATTGGAAATCAACTGGTTCACAAGCTCATGTCCTGTCTCTAAGCGTCCTGTTTTCTCATAGTCACTGCAAAGAACAAGCGCTGTAAAATCATCACAGGACAGATTTGTAACGCCACTCACTTTCACATATCTGTAACCATAATAAGTAAAATGCGGAACGATTTCTTTTTCTGTTCCATCGGAAATATAATGATATTCTGACTTTGCAGTTCTCAGGTTTCCATTATAGAAGTTCCCATCCTGAAGCACTTCGCCTGTCTGAATCAGGATTTCAGTTCCTACTGGTTCCTTTACATGGAACTTGAAAATTCCCGTAATCTCCTGTCCGAGATCAAATACTTGTTCTCCTGCCGGCGTATGAATCAGCTCAATTGGTTTCATTTCTTTATGAACCATTACAGGAAGAGATAAGCGTTCCATCAGTCTGCCCTTTGGCTCCTCTGCAAGAAGCGCTGCTGATTCTGGAACATCCGGTAAAGTATCATCTCTCTTCTCCCCATCATAGATATTTGAAAAAGAAATCTTACTTTCCGTTACTTTCCAGGATTCATCTGTCCCAATTACTTCTTTGGATCCATCCACATAATCGACATGAACTTCTGCGATCAACTTCCATGCATCCCCAAAGAAACATTTCTTCTCCGGCTGACTGAAACCAAATCTTCCCTTGTACCATCCGTCTCCGAGAAGAACAGAAAGTTCTCCCCCTGCTTTCATCTGCTCTGTCACATCATAGGTCTGGTACTGGATCCACTGATCATAATTGTTGCAGTATGGAGCCAGATATTCCTTTCCGATTTTTTCTGGTTTTCCGATCTTATTCGAGGTAAAATATGCCTCGTACAGTCCCAGACCACAGATATAGAGTCTTGCCCGCTCGA
>OLOH01001159.1_pt1 | contig 15711 bp, 12 predicted proteins | sample 1673221 | NCBI WGS metagenome assembly OLOH01 (sample SAMEA3136767, study PRJEB25190) | human gut metagenome
CGGAGATTATACGCTGAAAGAAATCGCTGCACCGGACGGTTATGTGATTGCAACTCCAAGCTGTGCTTTGCTGAGCAGCACCAAATCAGTTATATCTACAGTGCCATCCAAATTCACGTCACCGAAATGGCGAAAATACAGATTGGCTTGTTCCAGTTTGCTGTTGGTACTCCACCAGATGTCGATTTCCCGCCACTGGTCTTCCGTTCCGTTGTAAAGAACTGTGGAAAGTGCATCACAGCCGGAAAAAACATAATGCTTCACCGTAGTGAGACTTTTCGGCAGTGAGACTTGTTCCAGATTGCGACAGGATTCCAGTGCATCATGTTCCATGACAGTGACGCCTTCCGGAATGGTGATTTTTTTCAGCCCGGTACAGTTGTAGAACATCCCTTCCGGTATGACAGGCATTCCGTTTTTCGGCAGGGTTACTTGTTCCAAGCCGGTGCAGGAGGCGAAAATGTCTGTTCCGAATGTGGTGACATCGGCGGGGATGGAAATGCTTTTCAATTGAGAACAGCCGGCAAAGGCGGAATCCCCCAGCAGTTCCAAATGCTCCGGCAGTGTAACCGATACAATCGCCGTATTGTTTTTGAATGCACCGTCTGCGATTTTCGTCACATCCGGCGGAAATGTCACAGCTCCCACACAGGCAGAACCGTCTACTGCGATGCCGTTATGCACCAAAAGCGGTGTTTCCGCTTGGGTTGCGGTGAGCCATGCCGTTTCTTGAAAGGCACAGATGCCGAATTCGGTCAGTGCATCCGGAAGATTCAGTTCCGCCAGTGCGTCACAGCTGTAAAAGGCATAATCGCCCAGTTCCTGCAAGGATTCCGGCAGCTGTACCGCCGTCAAATCATCGCAGTGCTGAAACGCATAAGCACCGATTTTTGTCAGCGTGTCGGGCAGCGTCAGACGAGTCAGACCGGTATTGAGAAAGGCGCTTTTTGCAATCTCTGTGACGCCCTCGGGAATGTCAGCCTCTGTCAACGAAAGACAGCCGTCAAATGCACTTTCTTCAATCGAACATACCGTGTTCGGCAGGTCAATGCCGGTCAGCCTGTCGCAGTTGTAAAACGCATCTTCTCCGATGCTTTCCAAATAAGGGGGCAGCGTAATTTCGGTCAGTTCGGTTGCACAATAAAAGGCAGCCCTGCCGATACGGGTGACGCTGTCGGGCAGCGTGACGCCGGTCAGATGCACTTTGTCCGCAATGGCACCGGAGGAAACTGTTTTCACACCCTCCGGAATGACAATGTCTGTGGAAGCGGTTTCGGGCATGGAAACGAGAATGCCGTTTATAATGACCGGTGTGTTTTCGGGATTTTGGTTCTCATAAAACGGCGTATTATCAAAGGAATGGGCGAAGATATCCATCACGCTGTCGGGAATTTCAATCTGTGTCAGATTGGTGCAATCTGCGAATGCCTTGTTGGAAATGGCAGTCACCGGAACGCCGTAGACCTCCGATGGAATTGTCACCGATACTGCCGTATCGACGCAGTCGGTCACCTCCATGCGCAGTGCATTTTCCGGGACAATGCTCATGCCGTCCGGACAGTACATGGTGAAAGTCAAATCACCGATGGTATAGTCACGGCTGCCGATGGCAGAAGCCGTCAGCGTGGTATTGGACAATTCCAATGTATCCGCAACAGGAATCGCCGCACATAACACGACACCGGAAAGAATCCCGACAAAAGCTTTTTTGCATATCGCTTTCATCATCCGAGAACAACCTCGATGGTGTTCTTTTCAGCCAGTGCAGAAGCCGGAACATAGTCGCCGTCCAGTGCAGCACCGTTCAGTGTCAGAGAAGCTACGCCGCTCTGTACATGATTCGGGTTCTTGACAGAGATGTGGAGCTTCTTTCCGCGGAAGGTCTTTTCCATGGTAAAGCCGTCCCATTCTGCCGGAATAGACGGGCAGATGTGGAGACCGTCAGCATCCGGACGCATGCCGCAGATACCTTCTACACAGCCAACCATAACGGTGGAAGCCGTACCGGTCAGCCAGTGTACGTGAGAGCGTCCTGCATACGGAGAAGCTGTGGACTCGGTGAACTGGCCGTGTACATACGGTTCCAGAACACGCTGTTCTGCCTTGTCATTCATGGAAGCCGGAGAGCTTTCTTCAAAGTACCGGAATGCATCGTTTCCGTGACCCAGCAGGCTTTCTGCCAGAATCAGCCAGCCCTGAGACTGGGAGAAGATACCGCCGTTTTCCTTGGTGTCCGGATTGAAAATGTGCATCAGGGCACCGTCAAAGTAGTGGTCGATATACGGCGGATCCAGCAGCTTTGCGCCGTACGGTGTGTCCAGAATGTCGGCAACAGACTGCATTGCCTTGTCGCTCTGCTCCTTGGAAGCGAAGCCGGAGATTACGCTCCAGCTCTGCGGATTCAGCCACATGGAAGCCTCCGGATCCTTCTTGGCACCCACAACAACGCCATCTTCCCGGATGCCGCGGATGAAGCGGTCATCATCCCAGCATGCAGCCAGTGCTTCGCCCAGTTCCTTCTGTACCTTGTCCAGATAGGAAATGTATTCTGCATCGCCCCGCGCCGCAGCCAGTTCATGCATCATGGACATTGCATAGTACAGCTGGAATGCCACGAAAGTGGATTCGCCCTTCTTGCCCAGACGCAGGCAGTCGTTCCAGTCTGCGTGGAGGCCGGCCGGCATATGGTGGTCGCCCAGACGCTCCATGGAGAAGCGGATGGCACGCTTTAAGTGATCATAAACGGTGTCCTCGCCGCCGTTGGCATAGACGATCACTTCGTTGTAGAAATCCTTGTTGCCGGATTCGCCCACATATTTGCGAATGGTGGGGAACAGCCACAGTGCATCATCGGCACGGTAGGACGGGTGGCCGGTTTCCTTGACATATTCCGGATCGTCCGGTGTGTTTTCGTGGCCGGCATTGTGGTTGAACTTTACCAGCGGCAGACCGCCGCCGTTGTCTACCTGTGCAGAAAGCATAAAGCGGATTTTTTCTGCGGCAAGCTCCGGATCCAGGTGAATGATACCCTGGATGTCCTGTACTGTGTCCCGATAGCCATAGCCGTTCCGCAGGCCGCAGTAAACGAAGGATGCTGCACGAGACCAGATAAAGGTGATAAAGCACTGATATGCATTCCACACATTGATCATGTTGTTGAATGCGTCAGACGGTGTCTGTACCTGGAAGTTTTCCAGCTTGCCGTGCCAGAAGGATTTCAGCTCTGCAACTTCCTGATTTACCTTTCCGGCAGTCTCATAGGATGCCAGGATTTCATTTGCCTGTGCATTGTCCTTCTGTCCCAGAACGTAGATCAGTTCCTTGGATTCGCCCGGCTGGAGCACAATGTCGCTCTGGAGCGCGCCGCAGGCATTGCCGTTGTAGTTCATTTCACCGGTGCACTCGCCCTGTTCTACTGCAATCGGGTTGGAATAGGTGCGGTACGGGCCGACAAAGCTGTCCAGATTGCCGTTATAGCCGGAAATCGGTGCGCCTACCATGCCGAAGAAACGCTCTCTGTGGTTGGATCCGGTGGCATCCTTGCCGCTGTTTTCGTTGATGTGCTGGAGGATCTTGTTGCCTTCAAAGCTGGTACGTGTGATGAACAGGGTGTATTGCAGGTTTACCTGATCCTGTTCATAGTTGTTGTCATTGGTGAATTCCACAAAGCCGAAGGAAGACAGATTTCTCGGCTTGTCGCTGTTGTTCTTGATTACAGCGCGCCATACTTCATAGGTAGCGCCGATGGGAACATAGTAGGTCACTTCGGAGGAAATGCCGGCATATTCTGCGGAAATAACTGTGTAAGCGGTACCGTGGCGGCAGACGCTCTTGTAAGCATCCAGCGGCTTGCCCACCGGCTGCCAGGAAGCAGACCAGTAATCGTTGGTATCATTGTCCCGCAGATAGATATAACGGCCGGGCAGTGCCATCATAGAGTTGAAGCGGAACCGGCTGATTCTGCCGTTTGCGCCGGACTTGACAAAGCTGTAGCCGGCAGCGTTGTTGGAAATCATTGCACCGTATTCCGGAGAACCCAGGTAGTTTACCCAGGGTGCCGGAGTATCCGGATGATCAATGACGTATTCTTTGTTTTTCAGGTCAAAATAACCGTACTGCATGGGTAGAAATCTCCTTTGCATGTCTATTTTCAAAAAATTCGTGGAACAGTATGTGGGAACAAAGCCCGTCTGGATATGGTTCTGGATCTGTTTTCGCGTGAAAAATCCGGAGATCCGCACTGCATTTTTTGAAAAAGCGTGCCTCCTACTGTTCTAGTTTTATCATACCATAGAACCGCTTTTTTTGCAAGGGGGGTTGGAAAAAAAGTACAGAAAATTGAAGCCGCGCGATGCGGCATTTGGCGCAGGAAAAATACCGGCAATGGCGGCACTGCTTTTCCTGGATGCAGCTCTTCTCATCTGGTACTGCAAAAAAAATAAAAACTGGCAATTGCAGCAATGCCAGAACTGTGGTATGCTGAAAGAAACCAATGGCGGATTCCGGACATGTTCTGGATTCTGTACAAAACAGGAGGTTATTTGAAAATGGAAAATCGCTATGAACTGAATAAAAATCTGGCACAGATGCTCAAGGGCGGCGTTATCATGGACGTTACCACACCGGAGCAGGCAAAAATTGCAGAAGCAGCCGGCGCTTGTGCTGTTATGGCACTGGAACGGATTCCGGCAGACATTCGTGCAGCCGGCGGTGTATCCCGTATGAGTGACCCGAAGATGATTCGCGGCATTCAGGAAGCAGTCAGCATTCCGGTTATGGCAAAGTGCCGGATCGGTCATTTTGCAGAAGCGCAGATCTTGCAGGCAATCGAAATCGACTACATTGACGAGAGCGAAGTACTGTCTCCGGCAGATGACAAGTATCACATTGACAAGACAAAGTTTGACGTACCGTTTGTCTGCGGCGCAAAGGATCTGGGCGAGGCACTGCGCCGAATTAACGAAGGCGCTTCTATGATTCGTACCAAGGGCGAACCGGGTACCGGTGATGTGGTACAGGCAGTTCGTCACATGCGTATGATGCAGGCAGAAATCCGCCGCCTCCAGTCTATGGCAGAGGACGAGCTGTTTGATGCTGCAAAGGAACTGCGCGTACCGTATGATCTGGTACAGTATGTACATGATAACGGAAAGCTGCCGGTTGTCAACTTTGCAGCAGGCGGCGTTGCAACACCGGCAGACGCAGCTCTGATGATGCAGCTGGGTGCTGAGGGAGTATTCGTAGGTTCCGGTATCTTTAAGTCCGGCGATCCGGCAAAGCGCGCAGCAGCAATTGTAAAGGCTGTAACCAACTATCAGGATGCAAAGATGCTGGCAGAGCTGTCTACTGACCTGGGCGAAGCAATGGTTGGTATCAACGAGCAGGAGATCTCTCTGCTGATGGCGGAGCGTGGTAAGTAATGCAGATCGGAATTTTAGCACTTCAAGGTGCATTTGCAGAGCATGCGGCAATGCTGCGGCAGCTGGGCGCATCGTGCTTTGAAATCCGGCAGAAACGGGATCTGGATCAGCCGATGGATGGTCTGATTGTGCCCGGCGGCGAAAGCACGGTAATCGGAAAGCTCCTGAAAGAGCTGGATTGTTTCGATCTGGTGCAGGAGCGGATTCAGAACGGGCTGCCGGTTTTCGGTACCTGTGCAGGTCTGATTCTTCTGGCGAAAGAGGCAGAGGGCGGCCATGTACAGCTTGGCACGATGGATATTTCCGCACGGCGCAATGCCTATGGCAGACAGCTGGGCAGTTTTGCAACAACGGCTGAGATGAAGGGTGTTGGGGAAATTCCCATGGTATTCATCCGGGCACCGTATATTACCGCCGTTTCCGGTACAGCAGAGGTACTGGCAGAAGTGGACGGGAAAATCGTTGCTGCCAAGCAGGGCAATCAGCTGGTGACTGCGTTCCATCCGGAACTGACACAGGATACACGTGTACACGCGTATTTCCTGCACATGGTGGAAGAAGCGGCAAAGAAGAATGCCTGACAGCGACAGTATGCCCTTGCGGTAAAAATACATACCAGATAGAAAATGGCTGTGAATCTGTATAGATTTCACGGCCGTTTTTTGTGGCTTCTGCCGAAAAAACTGCCTTTGTGTTAGAAAGGGCGGTCTTTCCGGTAGATTGCCCTTGATTTTTTCCGGAGAATACGATATAATAAAAAAGGAATCTGCGAAAGCATGACGCGATTCCGTCCGGCAGTATGGCCGGAAAAATAACCGCCGGCAACGGCAGATAGGAGCAATTCCATGGCAGAAGAAATGAACGAATTTGGTGCGGGTATGCTGTATACACTGGAAGATGAAGAAGGCAACGAACAGGAATTTGAAGTACTGGGCGAACTGGAATATGAGGACGCCGTTTATTGCGCATTGATTCCGTATTACGAAAAGGAAGAAGACCTGATTCAGGATGACGGCGAATTTGTTGTTTTGAAAAAGGAAATAATTGACGGCGAAGAAATGCTGTGCACCATTGAGGATGATGCAGAGTATGAGGCTGTCGGCGCATTGTTTGAACAGCAGCTGAATGCCATGTTCGAGGATGAGGACGAAGAAGCGTAAATTTTTGCGAAAAATTTACGGCAGAAATCGGACAGAAAATTTTTCATAAAATTCCTATTGATTTTTGTGAAAGATTGTGCTATAATAAACATAGAAAAATGAATACTGCCTGGTACGAGACATTGTGGTTTTTATAATCCAACACTCTTTTTAAGGGAATCCAGCTCCACCTGTGGATTGCAGACCTCCCGCCTTTGTGCGGAAGAAGGGAGCGTGAAGCAGGTGGGCAGATACCCACCTTGCTGTAATGGCTTGGTTTTATTCGCCATAAGACGGCCAGGCGGTTTTATTTTTCTAATGAAAATGATGCCCCTCCGGTGCTTGGGTGCCGGAGGGGCTTTTGTGATGATTTGAAAAAGTTAAGGCATCAAAAAAGGTGCAGTCTTTCCAAATTACAGGAAAGACTGCACCTTTTCATTTTATGTCACAATATAGCGTCCCATCGCATGTCACAAAGTATTCTCGCCTAAGATAAGCGGGTGCATCTATTAGTATGCAACACCCTGCCACTTCATAGCGTCAGCAACCTTCAGGAAGCCAGCGATGTTTGCGCCGACAACCAGATTGCCTTCTACATCATATTCCTTGGATCTGTCATATGCATTGTGGAAGATGTTGATCATGATCTTCTTCAGCTTTGCATCAACTTCTTCGAATGTCCAGGACAGACGCTCGCTGTTCTGAGACATTTCCAGACCAGAGGTAGCAACGCCGCCTGCGTTTGCAGCCTTTGCCGGTCCGAACAGAATGCCTGCTGCCAGGAACTTGTCGATTGCTTCCGGAGTGGAAGGCATATTTGCACCTTCTGCAACAACCTGAACGCCGTTCTTCAGCAGGATGTCAGCAGATTCGCCGTCGATTTCGTTCTGTGTAGCGCACGGCAGAGCAACATCGCACTTGATTGTCCAGATGCCCTTGCAGCCTTCTGTATAGGTAGCGCCTTCTACACGGTTTACATATTCCTTGATACGTCCGCGTTCTACTTCCTTGATCTGCTTTACAACATCCAGCTTGATGCCGTTCGGATCGTAGATGTAGCCGTTGGAGTCAGACAGTGCAACAACCTTTGCGCCCATTTCCTGTGCCTTTTCAGTTGCATAGATTGCAACGTTGCCGGAACCGGAAATAACAACAGTCTTGCCCTTGATGCTGTCGCTCTTCATGCAGCTCATCATTTCTTCTGTGAAGTACAGCAGACCATAACCGGTAGCCTCTGTTCTTGCCAGAGAACCGCCGTAGGACAGACCCTTACCAGTCAGAACGCCGGTGAATTCGTTGCGCAGTCTCTTGTACTGACCGAACATATAACCGATTTCACGTGCGCCGGTACCGATATCACCAGCCGGAACGTCTGTGTCAGCACCGATGTGCTTGGACAGCTCAGTCATGAAGCTCTGGCAGAAACGCATGATTTCATTGTCAGACTTGCCCTTCGGGTCGAAGTCGGAACCGCCCTTGCCGCCGCCCATGGGCAGGCCGGTCAGGCTGTTCTTGAAGCACTGCTCAAAGCCCAGGAACTTCAGGATAGACAGGTTGACAGAGGGGTGGAAACGCAGGCCGCCTTTGTAGGGACCGATGGCAGAGTTGAACTGCACACGGTAGCCGCGGTTGACCTGGACCTTGCCAGCGTCATCGACCCAGGGCACACGGAACATGATGATGCGCTCGGGCTCGACAAGGCGCTCGATCAGGCCGGCCTTCTCATACTCGGGATGGGCCTCAACAACAGGCTCGAGGCTCTCGAGGACTTCCTCGACCGCCTGCAAAAACTCCTTCTGCTCAGGGTTGCGCTTTGCAAGGCCCTCATATACACCCTGCAGGTAAGCATTCTGAATTGCCATAAGTAGAACACTCCTTTATATAAATTCAAACACCGCCTTCATGTTACCACCACAAAAGAAATTTTTCAAGAGTTTTTTGTTTACTTTTCAAAATTTTGTTTGCTGTTGGCGGGCCTGTGTGTTTAACAGGTGGACAAATCAGCGTTTTCGCGCATAATTATACAAGGGCATACGGCTGGTCGTATTGCATCAGCCCTGCCACATTGTTATTTCCTGCCAGTCAGTGCTGCCCGCCAGCAGCTGCTCCGGGGTGATCAGTGCCATGCCGAGGCAGCTTCGCTGCTCGTCGGCCGCAGTCTCGATAAGCCAGCAGCCATCGTTGGTTTGGGCCAAAACGGTGACTCTTCTGTCATAGGACAGGCCCTCGCGTTTTTGCGTTACCTCTTTAATCTCGCCCGTTTCCAAATCCATAAAATAGGGGATTTCACGGTTTGTTCCGCTGTTTGAGTAGCACATCCCAAGCCACCGCGTGCTCTGGTCGCCGTGCACGGGCAGTATTCTTTGCCCTATGGACAGCCCGAAGTGCTCATCCGGCCACGTATCCCACATTTTTTCCTCTGTGCCCATGGCTGGGTCAACGACAGTCAGGCTCAGTTTGATATCGGTGCCATCGCTCTGCGGGAGATAATCCACAAAGTAAAGCTTGCCGTTTGCCGTGCCATCATAGCCGCTGAACCGCGCGTCTGTGGGGTTGTAGGGGCGCTCGGCCAGCTTGGTGCGTGTGCCTGTGCGCGGGTCCCAGCAGTCAAATTCAAGCGTCGCGCTCTGGACGGCGGCGGCATACTCTTCGCCGTTTTTGGGCAGCGGCGCGTCGGTCACGTAATGGACCGTCAGCAGGCCGTCGTCATAGCAGCCCAGCATCAGTTCCGACGGCAGCATGGTAAACCTGTCAAGCTGCCCACTGGCAAGGTCGATGCGGCAGGCAGGCGTTGCCTCACTCGGCAGCACCGTCTTGTCTATGCCGTACAGCGCCGTGCCATCGCAGTAGGCAATATCGCAGCTGCCCACCCCATTGATTTCCTGCATGGCCTTGCCCGCGGCGGGGTCGACGGTGTAGATTTGCACGGGGCAGCCTCTGTCCTCGACATGGCAGACGCGCAGCGGGTCGTCCGTGATGACCAAGTTGCGACCGGGGTCGTCTGTGAAATAGGCGGGGCAGGCGTCGCTGTCATGGGCACAGCCGGGAACCGCGCAGTTGACGGTTTGCGTAGCTGCGGCATAGTCGGTTTTTAGCAGCAGACTGTCCTCGCCGCGGTGGACAAAGGCATAGTAGGTGTCGCCATTGTTGTACGAGTTGGCCACCGGGTAGAAGGGGGCTGTGGTTGGGGCAGGGGTAGTTGCTGCGGTCGGTTCCGAGGTCGAGTTTGCGAGAGGGGTGGACGCTGTGTCCGGGGCAGATGCACAGGCGGCAAGGGTGAGGGCGGCGGCGAGGATGAGGGGGATGAGTTTTTTCATGGGAACCTCCTTTTTTTGATGTGAGCTGTGATGGCAAGGCTGCAAAGCCCCTCAGGCCTCGTAAACTCGGCCAGTTCCCCTGGAAGGGGAGCCTTTTTGCGCGGGCTTTGCCCGCGGGGAGCCTCCCCTCACAGGGGAGGTGGCGAGCGGAGCGACGCCGGAGGGGCTTTGCGACGTTACCCCTGCCACATTGTCACGGTTTCCTGCTCGGCGCTCCCGGCCATAAACTGCTCCGGCTCCACCAGGGCGTAGTTCTCACGGTTGGTCGTCTCATCCTTGCCGGTCGTTACCAGCCAGCGGCCATCGGCGGCGGCAGCGTGGAAACCAACGGGCTGGCTGGTAATCACGTCGCTCTCGCTCATTCGCAGGCTGTGGCCTTCGGCATCGCCCAGCGGCAGCTCCTGTGCCCCCTGTTCGGGCGTCCATATCGTCTCGGTCGTGCCGGTCGCTATGTCCAGTGTCTCCACGGCCACAGGCTCATACGCGGCGTAGGGTATCGGCTGGCGCTTTTCAAAATACGCCTTGCCGCCGTACACGCCCAGCAAAGCCGACGTGTCGTAAGGGTAGGCAGCCAGCCGGGTACGGGTACCGTCGTTCGGGTCATAGAGGTCATACTCCGTCTCGGCACTCTGGATGGCAGCCTGGTACTGCTCCCGGTCAGTGGGCAGGGGCGCATCTGTAACGATGTGCGACGTCACCAGCGCGTCACCACAGACATCCAAAAACTGCTCCTGCGCCAGCAGCGGGAAGGTTTGTACCGCACCGTCGGCAAGGCTGATGCGGCAGCCGGTGGCGGTGGTGCCGTTCTCATCGTTCCACGCGGCGCCGTACACCGCCGCGCCGTCGCAGTAGGCCATCACGTAGTCGCGCACTTCCTCGGGCAGGTCGGTTCGCACCTTGCCGCCGCCCGGGTGGACGGTGTACAGGCAGGGCGGGGTGGTCTGCTCGGTCCAGCGGCCGTAGAAATCCGCCGTGATCTCATCGGCGGTCAAGCCCTCGAAGCTCTGGTCCGGGTGTTCTAACTGGGGCTTGCCGTACTCGTCAAAGTATTTCTCCCAAGTTTGGGTATTGCGGTAGAACAGTGTGTGGTAGACATAGAGGGTATCTCCTGCCGTAAAAACTGTGTACCGCCGCGCCCGCCCCGGGAAATAGGCCGGGCAGGCTTCACTGTCGTGGGCGCAGTTTGGCATGGTGCAGCAGACGGTTTGGGCGGCGGTGGCGTAGTCGGTTTTCAGCAGCAGGGCATGACCGGGATATTGGACAAGCTCGTAGTAAGCATCGCCGGTGTTGAAAGCCGTAGTGTAGCTTTCCAGTGGGTAGAAGTCGGTGGTCGCGGGGGCTGGGGTGGAGGTGGGTTCAGGCGCTTCCGGGGCAGGAGTTGGGGTAGTCAGCGGAGTTTCATCCGGGGCAGATGCACAGGCGGCAAGGGTGAGGGCGGCGGCGAGGATGAGGGTGATGAGTTTTTTCATGGGAACCTCCTTTTTTTGATGTGAGCTGTGATGGCAAGGCTGCAAAGCCCCTCAGGCCTCGTAAACTCGGCCAGTTCCCCTGGAAGGGGAGCCTTTTTGCGCGGGCTTTGCCCGCGGGGAGCCTCCCCTCACAGGGGAGGTGGCGAGCGGATCGACGCCGGAGGAGCTTTGCGACGTTACCCCTGCCACATTGCCACCGGCTGCCAGTCCGTGCTGCCGGCGGCGAACTGATCGGCGTCGATCAGGCCGTAGTCCGTGGTCCTTCCGACGCTGTCTGCGCCGATAACGACCAGCCAGCGGCCATCGTGCGCTTTGCCGCGCAGGCTGACGGCACCGCTGCCGGTCTGCAGCGCCTGCGTCACCGGTGTGATCTGCCCTGTTTCAGTATCCAGCAGGGCGCAGGCGGCGTAGCTTGTATTGTAGTTATCTCTGTACAGCCAGATATAACGGCCGCCGTCATCGCCCAGCACCCATTCCGCCTGCGGCCACGGGTCCCAGACGGTTTCGGCGCGGCCCTCGGCGTCCACCGCCGTCAGGACCGTGCGGCGGAAGCCGCTTCCCGGTATGATCTCGCGCTCCTCAAAGTAGGCCTTGCCGTTGTACACACCGATAAAGCAGCCGTTCTTCTCATAGTCGGCATTGCTGTAGGGGCGCTCGGTCAGGCCGGTGCGCGCGCCCGTGCGGGGGTCAAGGCGGTCGATCTCCACCGTGGCGCTCTGGATGGCGGCGGCATACTGCTCCGCATCGGTGGGCAGCGGCGCATCGGTCACATAGCGGCGGGTCAGCAGGGCGCCGTCAAAGCCCGCAAGGTAATGCTCGGTGGGCTCCAGCACAAAGGTCTCCGCCTGTCCGGTGGCAAGGTCGATGCGGCAGGCGGGCGTTGGCCCGATTCTTCCGGGAGACACCTGCGTTCTGTACGGTATTGTCACCCCCTCACCGTAGAGCGTACTGCCATCGCAGACATCCACCGTGTAGTCACGGTAGGTCAGCGGCAGGTCGGTGCGGGTCTTGCCTGCGGCGGGGTCAACGGCGTAAAGGCAGGGCGGCGTGCTCTGCTCGGTCCAGATGCCGCGGTACTCGGCTTCAAATTCCGCATCGGTCAGGGTATCAAAGGGTTCCCTATCCCTGACGCCGCTTGCCAGTTTTTCCGCCCAGTAGTCATCCCAGCTCTGGTCGTCATAGAAAAATGAGATGTGCCAGACATACACGGTGTCCCCCGCCGCGACCACCCTATAACGGCCGGCCCGCCCCGGGAAATAAGCCGGGCAGGCGTCGGTATCGTGGGCACAGCCGGGGACGGCGCAGCAGACGGACTGAACCGCCGCGGCGTAGTCGGTTTTCAGCAGCAGCGCGTAGCCGAGCCGCTGCGTGAACTCGTAGTAGGCCGTGCCGTCATCAAAGGAGCCGTCGTAGCTTTTCAGGGTGTAGAAATCGGCGGCAGCAGGGGCAGGCGTGGGGGCTGCGGGCGCTGCCGTCGGCTCCGGCGTGGGGGTGGCGAGGGGTGCCGGGTCGGGGGCAGCGGTGCAGGCCGCGAGAGTCAGAGCTATTGCAGCGGTCAGGATGATGGAGATGCAGTTTTTCATGGGGGGCCTCCTTTTTTAATCTACGTCTGCGGTGCGATCTGCAAGGCCAAACTGTAATACCAGCGCTCCGCCCCATCGGCGGCGGTATAGCCGGTGTAGGTGTATGGGTGGGTGGAGGCCGTGATGAGTGCGCCGCCGTTGGCGCTGTACAGGGCGCAGTCGTAGGGGCTGCTTTCGGGTGCGGCCCAGTCGCCCAGGCTTTCCAGCCCGGCCTGGGCCGCAAAGCTGCGCAGGGCATCCGCGCCGGGCAGGGGTGTTTCGGCGGCATCGGCGGCGGGCAGAGAGAACCACACCTCGACGATCATGCCGGTGCGGCCATCCATCGTGATGCTGTACCGGGTGAACAGCGTATCGTTTTCCCGGGCAAATTTGCGCACCGTCACAAAGCCCAGGCTGTCGGTGGTGCAGTAGGCGCTGTTCAGGTTGTAATATTGGCCGTTGGCATCGGTGTAGCTGCCGTAATCGACGGTGTCGCCCACGGTCTGTTCCACCCAGAACCGGGGCACTGCGCTGCTTTCCGCCAGCTGCCAAAGTGCGTTCTCGGCGGCGGTGGTGGCGGCAGTGTCCGCCCAGGTCATGGACTCGATGCTGGCTGATGCGCCGATGTACACCTTCGGCGTCTGCGGGGCGGCATCCTGTTCCTGCTGCGGGGTGGTCTGGCGGGCGGTGGTGTCCTGCCCGCGGGCGGCCAGCTGGCGCAGGATGTAATAGTCATCCGCCGTGGGGGTGGGGGCCCGGTAAGGGTCGGCTACCGTCTCTACGCGGCCAAAGTAGGCGGCGTCACTGGCGGCCAAAAATGCGGCGGGCGCGGCGGCGCAGGCCAGCACGGCGGACCAGGGCGCGGAGAGCGTGCGCCAGGCGGTGCTGTCCGCCGCGATGCAATGCTGCGCCGTGGAGGGATCGTACCCGTCCACCATCGAGCATCTGGAGGAGCATTACGGCCTGGCCGTCAACCATAGCGACTACGTGATCCTGTACGAGGCGTTCGCGTCCAACGTGGTGCCCAGCGTGACGGTGGTGCCGCGATGACGCAGCGCAACGACACCTCGCGCGTGCACGACCGCAGCCGCGACCAGCGGACGTTCACCGCCGGCCGCGCGGGCCTGCTGCGCCGCGTGGTCGATGCCGGACGCAAGCGCATGGCGATGGGCGAGTTCGCGCCCGCCAACGTGTTCGCCATGCTGCTGTTCGGCGTGCTGGCGATCGCGCTGTTCCTGGCGCTTGCGGGCGGTACGGCCGCCTACGAGCGGATCGCGGACGACGACCAGGCGGCGCGCGACATGCGCATGGGCACCTCGCTCATCGCCAACACGGTGCGCGCGGTCGACGCCGTCGATGCCGTGACGGTCGGCGAGGGCCCCGAGGGCCGGGCGTTGGTGCTGGTGGAGCATCTGGATTCCGGAACGTTCGAGACGCGGCTGTACCTGCATGACGGTTGGATCGTGGAGGAGTACGCGGTCGCAGGGTCGCCCTACGATCCCGCCGGCGCGGTGCAGGTGGCGGCGTCGGAGACATTCTCGTTCGAGGTGCAGCCGAACGCGGTGCGCATCGAGTGCGATGAGGGCCGGACCGTGGTGGCGCTGCGCGCCGACGGCGCGGTAGGCTGCGGCGGACGGCTGCTCCGCGGTCGGGCGGGTACCCATCCAGAGCAGCAGCAGATTGGCGGCGGCCAGCACGGCCAGTAAAAGCGGGAACAGCCGGTTGCCCCACACCTTGCGCAGCTCGGCAAAAAACAGGCTCATTTGCCGTCCCCCTCACCGAACACATTCAGGTAGACATCCTCAAGACCTTGGCCGGGTGCGTATTTTTCAATCAACTCCGGCACGGGCGCGGCATCCACGATCTTGCCGGCGCGCAAAAGAATAACCTTGGTTGCTACTGTTTCTACATCCGAAACAACGTGCGTTGCCACAAGAATAATGCGGTCTTTCGCCATATCTGCCAGCAATTCACGCAGACGGACGCGCTCCTTTGGGTCAAGACCTGCCGTTGGTTCGTCTAAAATTAACAGCTTCGGATCTCCAAGCAGGGCGGATGCCAACAGCAGGCGTTGCTTCATGCCGCCGGAATATGCAGAAAGGCGCTTGTCCAACTCAGCAGTCAAATTTACGGCAGCGGCCACACGATCAACCTCGACTGCAACGGCTTTTCTAGGAATTTCTTTTAAGGCAGCCATGTAGGCAAGAAAGCGCCGCCCAGTATAGCTGTCGTACAGTCCCTGCTGCTGCGGCATATAACCAAGAATGCGGCGGAAGGTGATACCCATTGCAGGCTTGCCGCACCAGAGGACCTCGCCAGAGTCAGGAGCAAGTGTGCCTGTGATAATGTGAATCAAAGTAGACTTTCCCGCCCCATTTGGCCCAAGCAATCCGTAAAGCCCCGGCGTTAGTGTAATTGATACCCCTGACAAGGCTTTTTTCACTTGTGGCTGTGCATTTTTCTTAAATGTAAACAGGGAAATTTGCGAAATATATGTCTTGTGAATTGAATCAAGTGTAAATGTACGGCTCATAATTACAATCCCAATTTACCCATGAAGTTTTAACAATAGGTAGAATTATTCGAATGCGTCTTTAACCATTAAGTAACCGTTTTGATTTGAATTTATATAATCCTGCTTTGTAATGAAGGCGTATATGTTAGCAACATAATCGAAGTTTGAAACTGTACCGTCTTCAGAGACAGAGGTAGGAGTATACGTTTTATAATCTGTGGCAACATAACAAGTGTCACCAATGGTTGTCAACACATATACCGGACGATTATTGTATGGGGTTTGCAAT
>OLOH01001174.1_pt1 | contig 15529 bp, 12 predicted proteins | sample 1673221 | NCBI WGS metagenome assembly OLOH01 (sample SAMEA3136767, study PRJEB25190) | human gut metagenome
CCCGCGCCACGCCGATACGCCCCGGCGCGCCTGCCTCCGGCAGCATCGGCGGCGTAAATCGAAGGGGCGGCGCGGCAGCCGCGATTTCCAGCAGAGCGGCTATGTCCAGCGTTTTTTCCGCCTCGGCCGCCAGCTTGCGCAGCTTCTCTTGCAGATCCGCCACCTCGTCCGCTGTGATGAGCCCCAAGTGGCGGCTCTCCAGCGCGCACTCCGGCAGACGGGGCAGATAGCCGCAGGCGCGGACGCCCAGACGGTTTTCCAGCTCCCGTGCCAGTGGGCCATAGCTCATGGCGCTGCACCCGTTGAGGATGACACCACGGATGCCGCTGTCCGGCGCGAAGTGGAGAAAGCCCTCCACCGCCGCCAGGGCGGAAAGGGCCGCCCCTCGGGCATTGACCACCAGCACCACGGGGCTTTGGGTCTCCCGCGCCACCTCGTAGGTGCTGGCCCGGGTGGAGGTGAGGCCCAGCCCGTCATAATAGCCCATGACCCCCTCTATCACCGTGACATCGCAGCCCCGGGCGTTGCGGGCCAGAAGATAGCGCAGGGTATCGGGATCAAAGAAGAAGGCATCCAAATTGGAGCTCTTCGCGCCAATGATCCGGCTGTGGAACATGGGGTCGATATAATCAGGGCCGCATTTCGCCGCGCCTACCCGCAGGCCCCGCGATACCAGCGCCTGCAAGACGGCACAGGTGACGGTGGTCTTGCCGCAGCCGCTATTGGTGCCGGCCAGCACCAGCCGGGGGACTTTTTGCTCCATAGCGCCCTCTCAATCCGCCACGATGGTGGCAAAATAGCTGATTTCCTCCGGCAGCTGCCGCAGATCGGTGTAGATCTGCTCTGTCTCCAGTCCGCAGTCCGCCACCATCCCGGCATTTGCCAGCAGACCGTGGCGCTCCAGCGCCGCTGCCGCTTTGTAGATGGCCTTGCCGGATTTCATCACGACCTTTGTTCCCGGCAGCGGCAGCGCGTTGTCCAGATCCGTGCTGCCCGGCAGAATGTGGAGCGGCTCCTCCATGCGGGTCAAACTCCGTCCCAGCCGCGCCGCCACGGCGCAGAAGCTGGTGACGCCGGGACACATCACCGTCTCAAACCCATCAGCGCGGATGCGCTCCAGAATATAGTAGGCAGTGGCGTACACGGATACGTCGCCCAGATTGACCATGGCCACGTCCCGTCCTGCCGACAGCTCCGCTTCGATAGCGGCTGCCGCCATGCGGTAGCTGTCCTCCCGCACTGCCTCGCTTCGCTCCATGGTAAAGTCCAGCGGCAAAATGGTCTTGCCCTGCATATCTACCGCACCGGCGGCGATGTCCAGCGCCAGCATCCGCCCGGACTTCATCCGGGGGGCTGCCACCACAGGACAGTCCGCCAAGACCCGGCAGGCCTGCCGGGTCAGCAGCTCCGGGTCGCCGGGGCCTACGCTGACGGCGTAAAAAACACCCTGTTTTTCCATGTCGCTACTCCTTACGGCACAAATTCCAGGCTGTCGAAGCAGGGGTCGTACTTCCCGTGCTCCATCCGGTACAGCCTTGCAATATATGCGCGGGTGAAGATCTCCTCCGGGGTGCCGATGCGGTCGATGCGGTCGCCTGCCACACACACCACCGTGTCCGAAATGCGCTCCGCCAGTTCCAACTCATGGAGGGACAGCAGCACCGCCAGATCGTTCTCCCGCACCATGCGCTTGAGCACCGTCAACAACTCCAGCTTATAGCGGATGTCCAAAAAGCTGGTAGGCTCGTCCAATACGATGATCTCCGGCTCCTGACACAGCGCCCGGGCCAGCAGAATGCGCTGGCGCTGTCCGTCGCTGATGGCGGAGAAGGGGCGGTCGGCAAACTCCATGCCGCCTACCTGCGCCAGAGAGCGCTCCACGATAGCCTGATCCTCCGGCTGCAGGATGCCCAGCCGCCCCGTATAGGGATAGCGGCCGCTGCTCACCACGTCCCTGCAGGTCATCAGCTCCGGCTCCATGCGGGCCGTCATCAAAATGGCCATGCGCCGGGCGATCTCATTGCGGCTGCGCGCCTCCATGGCTTTTCCATCCAGAAACACCGTGCCGGACACCTTGGAGAGCTGGCCGATGATGGTTTTCAATATGGTGGATTTTCCAGAGCCGTTGGGGCCGATGAGCGTCATGATTTCCCCCCGGCGCAGGCGGAGGTCGATGTGCTCGATGAGGGGCTTGTCGTAGCCCACGGTCATGTCCTGGGTTTGCAGATAAAACGCTTGCATAGCGCCTCCCCCTTTCTCAGGTCCGCTTGGTCTGGCGGCGGATCATCATATAAATGACCACCGGTGCCCCAAAGAGGGCTGTGACCGAGCTGATGCTCAGCTCCACCGGCGCAAAGACCGTCCGGGCGATGAGGTCACAGAACAGGCAGAAGACCCCGCCCCCCAGAAAACACCCAGGGATGATGAGGATGGGCTTGGCCGACCCAAAGAGGCTTCGGATCAAATGCGGCACGGCGATGCCCACGAAGGAGATCGGGCCGGCAAAGGCCGTGACGCAGGCGGACAGCACGCTGGACAGCAGGATAAGCGCCGTACGGAAGGCCCGCAGGGGGACGCCCATGTTCTGGGCGTAGACCTCGCCCAGCTGGTACGCCCGGATGGGCTTGGACAGGAAAAAGGTCAGCAGCAGTGTGACGCCGCATACACCGGCCATGGTCTTTACATTCTCCCAGCTCATGCCGGAGAAGGATCCGAGAGACCAGTTGTGCAGGTTCACGATGCTGGAATCGTCGGCGAAGGTCACGAGAAAATCCGTCAGCGCCGAGCAGATGTAGCCGATCATCACGCCGCAGACCACCAACAGGCGCTGAGAAATCAGCAGCACGAAGCCCATGGACACCATGGCGCCCACGAACGCCGCTGCGATGAGAATGGCGGAGGAGGTGGTCTTGCCCCGGCTCAGCAGCGCCAGCATGGCCACGCACACCGTCATCTTCGCTCCGGAGGAGATACCCAGCACAAAGGGGCCGGCGATGGGGTTGTGGAAAAAGGTTTGCAGCAGATAGCCGGACAGGGACAGCGCCCCGCCCAGGATCAGCGCCGACAGAAGCCGGGGCAGACGGATCTTCATGATGATCTGGCTCTGCGTAAAGTCCACATCGCCGCCCAGCAGGATCCGCCATATCTCAGACGCGGAAAGAGAAACGCTTCCCGCGAAGATGTTCCAAATCAGAAATGTGAATAAAAGCAGGAGGAGCGGCCAAAAGCCTCCCCAGATGCGAAGTGTTCGGGTCCTCTTCATGCCGCTCCTCCTTATAATGCAATGATGTAAAAAATGCTCACTTCATCCGTGTCAGGAAGTGAAACGCCGTATCCGGCGCGTCGTTCAACGCATGGTTGACGTCCAGAATGAGGTCGCTCAGCTCCAGCGACTCCTGATAGAAGTTTTTGGTCAGGCACCACACGTTACCGCTCTTGACGGCCTTGAAGTCGGCCATCAGTGGATCCAGTGCCACCAATTCGTCCAGCGTGTGCAGCTCGCCGTCGATGATGCTGTTGTAGATCAGCACATCGGCGTCCACTGCACCATGGTAGAAGGATTCCATCTGAATATTGATGGTGGACTGAGCGTTGTCCTCTGCCGATTCGTCGAAGGAGACATAGTCGCCGCCAGCGATGGCGACGCACTTCGCCACATAGTCCGTGGATTTGCGGACGTTTACAGCGCCGCTGCTGGTGATGTAGAAAAATGCCACGGTCTTGCCGGTGGGCTGCTGCTCCAGTACGTCCGCCACGCTGTCCATCTTCTCATTAAACAGCGCCTCGGCCTCGTCCTCCTTGTCCAGCAGCGCCGCGTACAGCTTGATCCACTCCATCCGACCCAAGGGCTGGGTCTCGTAGCTGGATGTCTCCACCAGCACGGGGATGCCCAGCCGCTCCAGCTGCTCCAGCACCGCCGGGGAGTGGTAGATCATGGTGTTTTCCACCGCCAGATCGCAGCCCTGCGACAGGATCAGCTCATAATCGGGTTCGGAATATTTGCCGGCGTAGGTCATTGCCCCGCTGTCCATGGCGTCCTTGGCGCGCTGGATATACCAGTCAGACTGCTTTTTACCGCTGAGGGTGATGCAGTCGATGGCGTTCAGCTTGTCGAAGTAGTCCATGGCAGCGGCGGCTACCAGATAAATCTGGTCCAGCGGCTGCTGCAAAACGGTGACACCGGTAGGTACCCCGTCAGGCACAGCTGCACCCTCCGCCACCAGCAGGTATACCCGGTCGTTGTTGATGGTGATGCGCTTGTAGCTGTCCCCGGCGTACTCCACGGAGAACTGCTCCGCGTAGCGCAGGGGCATGGTACGGTCGAAGACCAGCTCGTCCCACGACACGGCGGCGGTTTGTCCGTCTGTTTTGCCGGGGGCATCAGCCGCGCCGCAGGCGCAGAGGGACAAGACCATCAGCGCCGCCAGCAACCCGGCGAGAAAACGCCTCACTGGGCAGCCTCCACCGCCGTGGCGGACTTAAAGGTCAGGGTGTACTCGATCTCGTGGGGGGTGCTCATGGCGGTGGTGTCGCCGATGACCGTCAGCGGGGTATCCAGCGCCCGCACGGGAATCTCGAAGGTGGAGCCGCCCTCGGTGGTGAGGACATCATAGCGCTGGCCGTCCACCAGCATATAGTCATACTTCTCACTGCTCCACACGATAGTGGCGGTGGCAGCGCCGTTCTCCACCTTCAGGGTGCAGGGAGTCAGCACATGGGACTTACCGGAGCCGCCCTCAAAGCCTACCTCAATGGTGTAGGTGCCGTCCGCCAATGCGATGGCGGCAGCGTCATCGCTGTCATCCTCCTTCAGAACAGGGTTGGAGACGGAAACCTTGTGGTCATACCATACGCCCTTCTTGCCGATGATGGCCACGTCGAACTCCGTGTCCAAGGCGGGCACGGGGATGTCAAAGCCGTTGACTGTCTCGGTCAGGCCATCGGGATAGGTGACGGTGTCCTTGGTGGGCTGGAGCAGCACGGCGCCGTCCTTCTGGGCGTCCTCCTTCAGACCAGGGAACAGATTGACGATGCTGGTGGAGGCCAGGCTGACGTGGATGGTCATCTGGCCGTCCTTCACGGTCAGCACGCCCTTGCCGTCACAGGTCTCGTTGGCGTGGAACATACTGCTGTCGGTGTTGAAGTCGGCGGTATACACGCCGTCCGCCAGAGCGGGCTGGTCAGGCTCATCGTTGCCGGGGGCATCGGTTTGCTGCTGTCCGCAGCCTACCAGCAGCGCCGCCATCATCACAGCGGCCAGCAGAAACGAAAGAATTTTCTTCATGGTCAAGGTCCTCCTTACTTTGAAAAAGGCTCCGGGGCGATAATATACCGCCCCGGAGCCCGTTCAGTCCTTGTTACGCGATAGCGTCGATGGCAGCCTTGGCGTGTGCCACGTAGAGAGCCTGCACGTCCGCGATACGGCCCAGACCGGAGATCTGGCAGTTCACGGTGAAACCGGCGGCCTCAAACATGGTCTTCCAGGAATCCTCGTCCGCACCGGCCATGTCGTTGTTGGCGTGGTCGCCCGCCACGACCATCAGGGGACGCAGCACCACGGTGGTGTAGCCGGCTTCCTTGACAGCCGCGATCACAGCCTCGCAGGAGGTATCCTCGGGCTCGCCCTCCACGGTGCCGATGAACACGTTCTCATAGCCCAGCTTGTCCATCTGGGCGGCCATCTGGCTGTAAGTGACCTTCGCCACATGAGCCGTACCGTGACCCATCAGCACGTAAGCCACACCGGCCTCCTTGGCGGCGGCGGTGGACTCGTAGCCGCTCTCGCTCAGAGCAGCGGCGACAACGGCCTTGGCAACGGCTTCCTTGTCGGCGTTGATGACGGTGGCGTCGCTGCCCACCTCACCCAGCATGGGCTCGGCGATCTCAACGGACTCGAACTTGTCGCGGACCTTGTCGATGGCGGCGCACATCTCGTCGTACTCAGCACCGTGCATCAGATGGGTGGGCTGCACCACCAGCTGCTTCACGCCGTTGGCGACAGCACGCTCCAGAGCCTGCTCCATGTTGTCGATCTTCTCGCCGTCACGGGCCTGGATGTGGTTGATGATGATCTGAGCGGTGAAGGCGCGGCGCACGGACCAATCGGGGTTGGCCTCCTGCAGGGCATCCTCAATGCTCTTGATGTCGGCTACGCGGCTGTCGTTGAAGGAGGTACCGAAGGATACCACCAGCAGCTCCTTCTCGCCGATCTCGTCCTGGTTGCGGGGATCGTCCTTGGAGGCGTCGCCGGTGTCCAGACCGAAGTAATCGGGGCTGGCCTCCTCGCCCTCCACCAGCGCCTTCTGGGCGTCGGTCAGCGCGTCCCAAGCGGCCTTGGCGGCCTCGCACTGGGCGTCGGTCTCCTCGGTGCGCTCCTGCACGTAGATGGCGTCGATGAGGGCGGCGACCTTGTCGGCGGCGGCCTTGTCGGTCTCCTCGGTGCTCACGTCGTTGTTGTCCTTGTTGTCGGCATTGTCCTTGTTGCCGCAGGCGGTCAGCATGCTCATCAGCATCACAGCCGCCATCAGAAAGGCAAGTGCTTTCTTCATGGTTGATCTACCTCTTTCCAAATATTTGTTCTGAAAGAAATATAAAAGCGGCTGTGTCTCATACAGCCGCCCTCGGTGCTTCTTACTACATATACACCCGTGCGGCGCTCCGCGACGGATCATAAGTTCGTAGGAAAACCAACCTGTTGGCAGCAGGCTTGAGATTCCACACAGAGGCAGGTCTCCTGACTTCGTTCATCACGGCGTTGCCCTTCCCGGTTTCCCAGTGGTTTGCAAGACCGCTCCCGTACACAGTGACTGCATCGCTCCGGATTCACACCGGATTCCCTTTTCATCTGCTTTTTGGCAGACACCTCTGTGCTACAACTTTATATTTTTCCAGACAGTGGGATTATATCACATCTTGTCGAATTGTCAATCCATTCTTATGGCGGGCTACCTAAAATCTGATGTGAGATTTTTTATTTTAAGCGTTTTAAGACCTGCGGTTGCTTTAAAACCTTTTTATCCATGATAAAAGCTCCTTGTTCTTCGTTTTGCCCGCTCTATTCTAATACATAAACCCGGCTTCAAGTCAAGTTATTTTTTCATGATCGGAAAAGCGAAATGCCGCGTGCCCCATGGGCACACGGCATTCCACTTTTCAGGAGAGAAAGTACCCCGTTTGCAAGGGTACGGAACCACAGGGCCTGGCGGAGCCCGGTGGGATCGGAAGCAAAGTTACTCCACGCCAAACAGCAGATCGCCGTAGGTGGGGAACGGCCAGCAGCCCTCGGCCGTGCGCTGCTCGGCCTCGTCACAGGGGGCGCGCAGCGCCGCCATCTTGGGCAGCAGCACGTCGCGGACCATGTTGGCGCTCTCGGTCACATCATCGATCTTATGGAAAGTGGCCAGCGCGGCAGCCAGGTCCTCCACGGCAGCGTCGATGTCCTCTACCAGATCGGACAGGCGCGTGACCAGCGTCGTCTCATAGATGCCGGACACCACCGGCGCGATGGACTTCTTTACGGCGATATCCTGCGCCAGCTTAGAGGAGAACTTCTCCACGGCGGGCAGGATCTGACGGCGGGCCATATCCACCATCGTTTCTGCCTCGATATTGACGATCTTGCGGTAGTTGTCCAGCGTGATCTCATAGCGGGAGCGTATCTCCGCCTCGGACATGACCTTCAGGGACGTGAGCATTTTTACGTTCTTCTCGTGCAGCAGATAGGGCATAGCGTCCGGCGTGGTACGCAGGTTCAGCAGGCCGCGGACCTCGGTAGCCTCCTTGATCCAGGCATCGTCATAGCCGTTGCCGTTGAAAATGATACGTTTGTGATCCTTGATGGTCTGCCGGATCAGACTATGCAGTGCAGCGTCAAAGTCCTTGGCCTTCTCCAGCTTGTCCGCGTACTGACGCAGAGACTCCGCCACGGCGGCGTTGAGCATGATGTTGCAGCAGGCAATGGAGTTGGCGGAGCCAAGCATACGGAACTCGAACTTATTGCCGGTGAACGCAAAGGGCGACGTCCGGTTCCGATCGGTAGTATCACGCAGGAACTTGGGCAGCACATGGGCTCCCAGCTTCATCACGGTCTTTTCCGTTCCGCTGTACGGCTCATCCTTCTCGATGGCATCCAGAATGGCCGTCAGCTCGTCGCCCAGGAAGATGGACACCACAGCGGGCGGCGCCTCGTTGGCGCCCAGACGGTGATCATTGCCGGCGGTGGCCACAGAGATACGCAGCAGGTCCTGATAGTCATCCACTGCCTGAATAACGGCACACAGGAACAGCAGGAACTGGGCGTTTTCGTGGGGTGTCTCACCGGGAGTCAGCAGGTTCACGCCGGTATCCGTGGCCATAGACCAGTTGTTGTGCTTGCCGGAGCCGTTGACGCCGTCAAAGGGCTTTTCATGCAGCAGACAGACCAGCCCGTGGCGGGCAGCCACCTTCTGCATGATCTCCATGGTCAGCTGGTTGTGATCGGTGGCGATATTTGTGGTGGTGTAGATGGGCGCCAGCTCATGCTGGGCCGGGGCAACCTCGTTGTGCTCGGTCTTAGCCAGAATGCCCAGCTTCCAAAGTTCTTCGTTTAAGTCGGCCATGAACTCCGCCACACGAGGCTTGATAGCACCGAAGTAATGGTCATCCATCTCCTGACCCTTGGGGGGTCTGGCACCGAACAGCGTGCGGCCGCAGAAAATCAGGTCCTTGCGCTTGCGGTACATGGCGCGGTCCACCAGGAAATACTCCTGCTCGGGGCCGACAGAGGTGCGAACACATTTGACATCCGTGTTGCCAAACAGCTTCAGGACACGCATGGCCTGCTTGTTCAGGGCCTGCATGGAGCGCAGCAGCGGGGTTTTTTTATCCAGCGCCTCGCCACCGTAGGAGCAGAACGCCGTGGGGATACACAGTGCCTTGTCCTTGATAAAAGCGTAAGAGGTAGGATCCCAGGCGGTGTAGCCCCGGGCCTCGAAGGTAGCACGCAGGCCGCCGGAGGGAAAGCTGGAGGCATCCGGCTCACCCTGGATTAACTCCTTACCGGAGAACTCCATGATGACGCCGCCATCCGGCGAGGGGGTAATAAAGCTGTCGTGCTTCTCGGCGGTAATGCCGGTCAGCGGCTGGAACCAATGGGTAAAGTGGGTCGCGCCGTGCTCGATGGCCCAATCCTTCATGGCATCCGCCACCACATTCGCTACCTGGTTGTCCAGGCTTCCGCCCTCGTCAATGGTCTTCTTCAGGGAAATATAGACGTCATGGGGAAGGCGTGCTTTCATCTGTCGGTCGTCAAATACCAGTGTGCCGAAAATGTCCGATACGGTTTTCATGTGTTCCACCCCGATCTTTTGTAGATTTGGAAAATAGAAAAAGGCGTCAGGAAGCCCGCAGCTTCAAGACGCCTTTGCCTTTGATGTGCGAAATTATAGGCGGTTGTGACGGATTTGTCAATCAGCTTTTTACACAATTTTTGGCGTTTTATTCATTGACTTTATGCACATCTGATGCTATAATGCCGAACCATGATGAGCAAAGGCGTTCATCCGAGCAGGACATTTGTCCCTGCCGGATGGGCGTTTTTTGCTTTCCGGGGCGGCTTTTCAGCGGATCACTCCGTGGAACGGCTGGAACCTACGGAAGCACATAAAGAAAGGGTGAGAAACTATGAAGCTGGAGGGACAGGTACGTATCCCATCCGGGTGCGCCATTTCGGCGGTCATTTCCCGGGAGGGGCGGCGCATGACCGGTGAGGATATCATCAGGAGCATGGTCCCCATGCATGATCGGTCCAACGGTCTGGGAGGCGGCTTCGCCGCCTACGGCATCTACCCGGAGCACCGGGAGGAATACGCCTTCCACATCTTTTTTGATGATAACACCACCCGGCGTGAGTGCGAGGCTATGCTGAAGGAGGGATTTGAGCTCGTAGACGCGGAGCTGATTCCCATCCGCATCATCCCGGAGATCACGGACATTCCCCACATCTGGCGGTACTTTGTGCGGCCCCTTAATTCGGTGCTGGCACGCCTGCAGCTGGATGAAAAGGAGTTCGTGGCACGGACCGTGATGGATATCAACACCAAGCTGAAAGGTGCATACGTATTCTCCAGTGGAAAGAACATGGGGACCTTCAAGGCCGTAGGATATCCCGAGGATGTGGGACGCTTCTACCGGCTGGAGGAATATGAGGGATACAGCTGGACGGCCCATGGGCGCTATCCCACCAATACCCCCGGCTGGTGGGGCGGCGCGCACCCCTTTTCCCTGCTGGACTGGTCCATCGTCCACAACGGAGAGATATCCTCCTACGACGCCAATCGGCGCTGTATTGAGATGTATGGCTACAAATGCAATCTGCAGACGGATACGGAGGTCATCACCTACATCGCCGACTATCTGCTGCGGCGGCAGGGGCTGACGCTGGAGGAGATGGCATCGGTGATCGCGGCGCCCTTCTGGAGTACCATACGCACCAGGGAGCCGGCCGCGGCACGGCAGCTGACCTATCTGCGGACCATATACCCCAGCCTGCTCATCACCGGACCATTCTCCATCATTCTTGGGTTCAACGGCGGACTGATGGCGCTGAACGACCGACTGAAGCTGCGCTCCATGGTAACGGCTGAGAAGGACGACAAGGTATTTATCGCCAGCGAGGAGGCCGCCATACGGGTCATGGCCCCGGATGCGGAGAACCTGTATGCGCCCATGGGCGGCGAGCCGTTTATCGTGAAAGTGAAAGAAGGTGCCTATTGATGGCTCTTGACTACATCATACCGGAATTTGAAGTGGTACGAAACGACGCACGGTGCACCCGCTGCCGCATCTGCGGATCTCAGTGCGCCAACGGCGTGCACACCTATAACGCGGATGGGAAGGTCATGGTCAGCGACGAGAGCAAGTGCGTCAACTGTCAGCGCTGTGTGTCCTTCTGTCCCACCCACGCCATTAAGATCGTAAAAAACGACAACTGCCTGCGGGAAAACGCAAACTGGTCCTGCGCCACCATCAAGGAGATATACAAGCAAGCGTCCACCGGCGGCGTGCTGCTGAGCTCCATGGGCAACCCCCAGCCCCTGCCGGTATACTGGGACCGCATCCTCATCAACGCCTCACAGGTGACGAACCCACCCATCGACCCCCTACGGGAGCCCATGGAGACGCGGGTATTCCTGGGCAAGAAGCCGGAGGCCGTCCGGCGGAACGGGGACGGCAGCCTATGCACCGAAATACCGCCGCAGCTGGAGTTGTCGGTGCCCATTCTGTTTTCGGCCATGAGCTATGGCTCCATCAGCTACAACGCCCATGCGGCGCTGGCCAAGGCTGCCCGGGAGCTGGGCATCTGCTACAACACCGGCGAGGGCGGACTGCACCGGGATTTCTATCCCTACGGCGCCAACACTATCGTACAGGTGGCCTCCGGCCGCTTCGGCGTCGATGAGACATACCTGAACACCGGCGCAGCCATCGAGATCAAAATGGGCCAGGGCGCCAAACCCGGTATCGGCGGACATCTGCCTGGCGCAAAGATCGTGGGCGACGTGTCCAAGACCCGGATGATACCAGAGGGCGCGGATGCCATCTCCCCTGCTCCGCACCACGACATTTACTCCATTGAGGACCTACGGCAGCTGGTGTACTCTCTAAAGGAAGCCACGGCGTACAAAAAGCCGATCATCGTCAAGGTGGCGGCGGTACACAACATCGCCGCCATCGCCAGCGGCATCGCCCGCAGCGGTGCGGATATCATCGCCATCGACGGCTTTCGGGGCGGCACCGGCGCGGCGCCCACTCGAATACGGGACAATGTGGGTATTCCCATTGAGCTGGCGCTGGCAGCGGTGGACCAGCGGCTGCGGGACGAGGGCATACGCAGCAGCGTATCCCTGATCGCCGGAGGCAGCATACGCTCCGCTGCCGACGTGGTCAAGGCCATTGCTCTGGGCGCGGATGCCTGTTACATTGCCACCGCGGCACTGCTGGCCATGGGGTGCCACTTGTGCCGTTCCTGCCAGACAGGTCGGTGCTGCTGGGGTATCGCCACACAGCGTCCGGAGCTGGTGAAGCGTCTGGACCCCGAGGAGGCTGCGGCGCGGCTGGTAAACCTGGTAACCGCCTGGAAGCATGAGATCAAGGAGATGATGGGCGGTATGGGCATCAACTCCATCGAGGCGCTGCGGGGAAACCGGGTCATGCTGCGGGGTATTCACCTGAACGAAAAAGAACTGGAAATTCTGGGAATTGCCCACGCCGGTGAATAAGGTCTGTCGAAAAAGCGATATTTATAGGAAAAATAATGGAAAACACTCGAAAGGAGTGGTACAATATGGACTTCATAGAGGCGAGTGGTCTGTCCTTCTCTCAACTGAACGAAACGATACGCCACGCCGGGAAGGAATGCCGTATCTGTGCCTGCCAGGGCCAGCGGTTCATCGCCGCCGGTATGAGCAGCAAACGGCTGGAGATCGACGGCATCCCCGGCAATGCGCTGGGCGCCTATCTGGGCGGCGGTTCTATTACCGTAAACGGCAATGCACAGGACGCGGTGGGCGACACCATGAGTGCCGGACGCATCGTGATCCACGGCAGTGCCGGCGACGCTGCGGGGTACGCCATGCGGGGCGGTGAGATATTTATCCGGGACAATGCGGGCTACCGCGCCGGGATACACATGAAAGCCTATAAGCAGCATAAGCCGGTGATCGTCATCGGCGGGCGGGCCGGCAGCTTTCTGGGCGAATACCAGGCCGGCGGGCTGATTTTGGTGCTGGGCCTGCACACCGACGGCCGGCCGGTAGTACACTTCTTCCCCTGCACAGGAATGCACGGCGGAAAAATGGTTTTCCGCGGCGATGTGAGCAGCATACGGTTTCCGGATCAGGTCACGCTGCACAACGCCACGGCGGAAGATATGGCGGAGATCGCACCCTATGTGCGGGAGTACTGCCGTCTGTTTGACCGTGACGCGGAGGCGATGCTCCGCGACAACTATACCGTTATCACACCGGACAGCAAAAACCCCTATCAGCAGATGTATGTAGCCAACTGAGAAAGGCAGGAGCACGATGGAGTACACAGTGGATGAGATCAGGCAGTTTACGGCGGAGGAGGATGTAAAATTCCTGCGTCTGGCCTTCTGCGATATTTTCGGCAGCCAGAAAAATATATCTATTTTGCCGGATGAGCTGGACCGGGCCTTCAGCTACGGCATCGCTTTCGATGCCTCCGCTGTGCCCGGCTTCGGCGACGAGGTCCACTCGGACCTGTTCCTGCATCCGGACAGCAGCACCCTCTGTATGCTGCCCTGGCGGCCGGATCACGGCCGAGTGGCGCGGATGTTCTGCCACGTGCTGCGGCCCGATGGCGCCGCCTTCGAGGCCGACTGCCGCGCGCTGCTGCGTCAGGCTGTGGCGGACGCGGAAGCACTGGGCATCCGTTTCTCCTTCGGCACGGAGATGGAGTTCTATCTCTTCCGCCGGGACGAAAACGGTGAAGCGACCCACATTCCCTACGACAACGCAGGATACATGGACATCGCACCGGAGGACAAGGGCGAGAACGTACGGCGTGAGATCTGCCTGACGCTGGAGCAGATGGGGATACGGCCGGAGTGCTCTCACCATGAGCAGGGCCCCGGGCAAAACGAGATCGACTTTCGCTATTCCGATCCCTTGACGGCGGCGGATAACGCCGTGACCTTTAAGGCTGTCGTCAATTCCGTGGCGGTGCGAAACGGCCTGGCAGCCGACTTCTCTCCCAAGCCGCTGATGGGACAGCCGGGCAACGGGATGCACATCAACATCTCCGCCAAGAGCCGCGACGGCGCAGAGGTAATGCCACAGATCATCGCCGGTATTCTGGCCCATATTGCCGAGATGACGGTGTTTCTGAACACGCGGGAGGAGTCGTATCACCGCTTTGGCAGCAGCAAAGCACCGCGATATATCTCCTGGTCCAGCGAAAACCGCAGTCAGCTGATACGTATCCCTGCCGCGCAGGGCGAGTACCGCCGCGCGGAGCTGCGCTCTCCCGATCCGCTATGCAGCCCGTATCTGGCCTTTACGCTGCTGATCCGCGCCGGCCTGGACGGTGTAACGCGGCATCTGGTGCTGCCGGAAGCCGCGGATGTGAATTTCTACACGGCGGCTAACGACGTAAAGGCACGTTTCCACACGCTGCCGGAGACTCTGGAGGACGCCAGATCACTGGCTGCATCCAGCGCATTTATCGCAGAGCACTTACCCAAGGCCATTATACAGCAGTACACCCACTGAGCCGGTCTGCTTTGGAGAGGAGGGACGCATATGGAGGACAGCCGCCGGACGTACAGCGTGCTGGTGGTCGCTGCCGCGGCCAAGTTCCATATGTCCCTGCGTGAAATGCTGCCGGAGGATCGGTACGACCCGATGTGTGCCGCAGGCAGCGTGTCTGAGGCACGGCGTGCCCTGCTGGAGAGGCCTTTCGACATCGTGGTCATCAGTACGCCGCTGCCGGATGAATTCGGTACAAAGCTGGCGCTGCACATCATCGACAAATCCAGCGCCGGTGTGCTGCTGCTGGTGAAGGCGGAACACTATCCGGATCTGGCGGCACGGCTGGCGCCTCAAGGCATCCTGCTGCTGCAAAAGCCCACCACGCCGCCGCTGCTGCTGCAATCCATGCAGCTGCTGTGCGGCACACGAGAGCGCCTGCGGCGTATGGAAGAAAAGACTGCCACCATCGAGGAGCGCATGGCGGAGATACGGCTGGTGAACCGGGCTAAATGGGCACTGATCGACAAGCAGGGCATGACGGAGCAGGAGGCCCACCGCTATATCGAAAAGCAGGCCATGGACCGGTGCGTTACGCGCCGGTCAGTGGCGGAGGAGATATTGGCAGAGTGAAATAAGCGCGCTCCTTTGACAAACGGTGTAAGGTCTGGTATGATGGTGGAAAGCGTTTGAAAGGAGCATACCTGTGGAGAAGTTCATCCCTTATGAAAAACTCTCGAAAAAAGAGAAGCGCCGGCGTGACGCTGTGCAGCGAGGCACCTGGGGCGTGCTGAACCCCGTTACACGCAAAAGTCCGAACCCCAAAGCTTACAACAGGAAAAAGACACGGAAATGGATGGAGGATCCATATACCGTGTCTTTTTTTATATGCAGAAAAGATATCCCCCGGCCGCTGGCCGGGGGATATCAAAGGAATGACAGCTTACTTCATGAAGGTGCCGTCCATCATCTGCTGCAGATAGGCGTTATACTTCTCCACCTTCTCAGCGGGAACCAGCTCGGTATTGATGGCACCGGCGGACAGGGCGCCGTTCTCCAGCGTGCCGAAGATGGTGTTGCCGCCGAAGGTACCGGCCACAACAGCCTCCATGCAGACACCGATCATAGCGGCGTTATCGCCGCAGAGACTGAGCTGCGGCAGATAGAGACGATATCCTCGCTTTTCGCACAGTGTAGTCAGATCCCGCCGGATCCGCGTGTTTGCAGCCACTCCGCCGGCGGCCACAATCTTGCCGTATCCCAGTTCCCGAGCTGCTTGATCA
>OLOH01001180.1_pt1 | contig 15495 bp, 13 predicted proteins | sample 1673221 | NCBI WGS metagenome assembly OLOH01 (sample SAMEA3136767, study PRJEB25190) | human gut metagenome
ATTCTGGGGGCGGATACCCAGCTGGGGGAGGGCCATCCTTTCCGTCTGGCCGGGCCCACCTGCCTGGCCGGGGACGTGATTGGGGACTATTCTTTCGACCAGCCCCTTGAGGAAGGAAGCCAAATTGTGTTGGAAGACATGGCTTTGTACACCATGGTAAAGACCAACACCTTTAACGGTATGAACCTGCCCACCATCGTCTACCGCCACGAGGATGGTCGGGTGGAAGTGGTAAAAACTTTCGGGTACGAGGATTTTAAAAACAGATTGTCCTAAAAAAACAGGGACGGCTCAAAGCCGTCCCTATTTTTTATTGTCTCTTTTCGAAAAAAGCGCTCCAAAGAGCTAAAGCGAGGCCGATGACCGTGATTGCCAGAAAAGTATAAAAAGGAGCGGTCAGACCCATGCCCAGAATACAACCCCACCAGCCGCTGGTTCCGTTGTAAGTCCACGGGTTTAAGGGTGACAAAACAGTTGCCACTATTATGGCTATGGCTCCCAGAGCGCCCATAGCCATAATGGATATGCCCAATATCAGCTTTTTCATCATAATCTCCTCTTTTCAAAACTGGGATTTGTTAGCAGTTTATCATGGGGCGTTGAACCTGTCAAGAAAAGCGGGAAAACCAAAAAAGAGCCCTGGGAAAATTCCCCAGGGCTCTTTGATTTAGAACGGAATAAGGTTTTACAGAGAAGCCACGATGGCGTCCTTCAAAGCTTCCAGCTGCTCTTTGCTGTCGGCTTTCAGAGAGGACTTCAATGTGACCACAGGCTCCAGGACCTTCATGTCCTTCATGGTCTCCAGCTCGGCCTGCATCAGCTTGCCGCTGGCAGGATTCCAAGTGCCGTTCTGGATGATGCCCACCGTGCGGTTGCGCAGCTGCAACGCTTCCATGTCGTGGAGGAAGTTGTACATGGCGGGATAGATGCCGTTGTTATAGGTGGGAGCGGCCAGCACCAGATGGCTGCACCGGAACACTTCGGCGATCAGATCGGACACATGGGTGGAGGACACGTCGTGCATGGCAATGTTCTTCACACCGGCTTGGGCCAGGGAGTTGGCCAGCAGGTTGGCGGCGTTTTCCGTGTTGCCGTACATGGAGGCGTAGCAGATGACCACGGCCTTCTCTTCCGGCTCATAGCGGCTCCACAGGTCGTACTTGTTCAGCAGATAGCCCAGGTCATTGCGCCACACGGGACCGTGCAGGGGGCAGATGGTGGCGATGTCCAGGCCGGACAGCTTTTTCAGCGCAGCCTGCACCTGAGGGCCATACTTGCCCACAATATTGCCATAGTACCGGCGGGCGTCCACCAGCCAGTCCTTGTCGAAGTTTACTTCGTCGTTGAACAGGGCTCCGTCCACAGCGCCGAAGGTGCCAAAGGCGTCGGCAGAGAACAGGATCTTTTCCTTCTCTTCGTAAGAGACCATCACTTCCGGCCAATGGACCATGGGAGCGGTGTAGAACCGAAGGGTGTGCTCGCCCAGTTCCAGGGCGTCCCCTTCTTTTACCACCAGAGCGTGCTTGTCCACGTCAAAATCGTAGAACTGGCGGATCATCTGGAAGGTTTTCTGGTTGCCCACGATCTTTAGGTTGGGATAGTAGGGCAGCAGCATCTCGATGGTGGCGCAGTGATCGGGCTCCATGTGGTTGACGATCAAATAATCCAAAGGACGGTCGCCCAAGGTAGCCCGCACGTTCTGGATGAACTGGATGGCGATGGAGGAGTCCACCGTGTCCAGCAAAGCGGTTTTCTCGTCCAGGATCATGTAAGAGTTGTAGGAAACGCCCCGGGGGATGGGGAACAGATTCTCAAACAGGTGAAGACGGCGATCGCTGCCGCCCACCCAAACCACAGCGTCACTGATGTTTCTGGTATAGACCATAGTTTTGCTCCTTTCACACGTTGCAGGATTTTCAGCCTGAGAAGCGCCCGAAAAAGGACCGGGGGCTGAATCACCAAAAAGCGGCTGGTACATTGATAAAAAATTGTCAAGAAACCGCGGAAACACACGGTTGGATGCTGGGAAAACAGGCGTTCCGCCCAGCTAGAAAGAGAGTACCACATTTTCGCCCAAATGGCAAGGGAATCCCAGGTTAGGAAAATGGAAATTTTTCGAGGAAAAATCCCCATACTTCTTGGCAAAAGGACGGTTTTCTGATAAAGTGGTAAAATATACAGAAAAGAGAAAAACCATCTTTTAAAACACCCGGAGCGGCTCTTGCCCGCAATGGGGGAATTTTATTTCAGGAGGGAGTGTAGGAGCATGAAATTTCGGTATCAATGGTGGGGAAAGGGAGACTTGGAAGCCTCCTTCGGGGTGTTTTTCGACGGCTTTTCCAAGATCCTGTCCGGCACGGGCATTTTGCTGTTCGTGTTCGGTATGCCTGCGGAGATCGTCTTGGGGAAAGTGGTCCCGGGCATTAGCCTGGCCATTTTCGCCGGGAACCTGTGGTATTTTTACGAAGCCTGGGCCTTGGCCAAAAAGGAAGGCCGTCAGGATGTGACCGCCCAGCCCTTTGGCATTGGGTCCTCCCAGTTGACCGGGTGGCTCTACTTGATCATGGGGCCTGTCTACTGGCAGACAGGGGACGGGGAACTGGCCTTTCAAATCGGGTTGGCAGCGTCCCTGATCGGGGGCGTGGTGGAAGTGCTGGGAGGCTTTATCGGCAGCTGGATCGTGAAAGTGGTGCCCCACAGCGCTTTGATGGGCAATATGGCGTCGTCGGCGCTGGTGTGGCTTTCCTTTGTGGGCATTGCCATGGTGTTTGACAAACCTGTTTACGCCTTACTGCCCTTGTGTATGGTCATCATCGATTACCTTGGAAAAGCGGACAAGCGGTTCCAGAAGATCCCCATCGGCGTGGTGGCTATTGTGCTGGGCTCGGTGATCGCTTGGTGTACCGGCTATTTGACGCCGAAAAATTTCACCGACGCGTTTTCCAGCCTGGGATTTTACCCTCCCACGTTTTGCGGAGAGGACATTCTCAAAGGGATCTCCGGTATTTTTCCCTTTTTGCCGGTGATCATCCCCCTGCAAATCAACAATTTCCTTTCCACCCTGCAAGGGATCGAATCCGCCAAGGCGGTGGGGGATTCCTATCCGCAGCGGCGCTGCATGGTGATGGACGGTGTTTCCACCATGCTGGGGTCCTTGTTTGGCAATCCCTTTCCCACCACGGTGTATTTTGGACATCCCGGCTGGAAAGAGCTGGACGCCCGTGCGGGGTTCACGCTGGTCAATGCTGTGGCGTATCTGGTCATCTGCCTGACCGGCGTGACCAGTGTGCTCATGGCCCTGATCCCCACGGAAGCCGTGATGGTGCTTTTGATTTTCGTAGGCTTCTCGGTGACGTCCAGCACCTTCCAGGAGTTGGATAAAAAGCATGTGAATGTGGTACTGCTGTCGTTGGTGCCCATTTTGTTCCAGTATATCCAGACGCTGATCAGCTCTTCCGTGCAGGCGGCCGGGACCACGGTGGACGCTTTGACCGCTGCCCAGTTTGGAGAATATTCCGTGCCCATTCAGGGCATCCAGTGCCTGGGAAATGGGGCCTTCCTTTCCAGCCTGCTGCTGGCGGGACTTCTGGCCTATGTGGTGGACAAACGGTATTTCGCGGCGGCTGCCTTTGGGGGGCTTTTGGCGGTCTGCTCCTTCATCGGCATGATCCACGCCCCGGAAATGGCCTTGTTCCCCCAGGAAAGCTTGCCCTTTGGGGTGGTCTACCTGGTGGTGGCAGCGTTGCTGGTTGGCAAAGGACTGTTGTTCCGGGGACAGGAAAAACGCCCCCTTCCCCTATAACGGGAAGACAGTTTTGCACAGGATGTTCCCTTTTTGTGGAAAATCGATTATACTATGGATGGCTTTGAAAACAAAGCCGTTTTGCGGGAGAGTTCCCAAATACAAAGGAGGGTATTTGTATGCCGAGTATTGAAATCCAAACCAATGTGAAAGTGGAAGAAACCGTTGCCCAGACCGTGAAGAGCCGCCTGGGAGAAATCATCACCTATCTGCCGGGCAAAAGCGAGTCCGACCTGATGGTGGTCCTGGAGGACGAAAGCAAAATGTGGTTCCACGGAGAGAAGGACCTTCCCATGGCCATTGTGGAAGTGAAGATCTTCGGGGAAAAGGTGGATAAGGAAGGTTCCAACAAAATGACGGGAGCCGTTTGCGAGCTGCTCCAAAAAGAGCTGGGACTGGACCCCAAAAACATTTACGTCCGCTATATGGCGTTGCCCCATTGGGGATGCAACGGCAGAAATTTCTAAAAAGCTTTTGAACCAGGAGGGTCCCTGCGATGGAACTGTTTGTCACGCTGCTGGTGGTGATCCTTGGGCTGCTGATCCTGTTCCGCTGCCTGGGCGCCTGGGGCGTTTCGGGCAGGCGGTTCCCCGTGTTGGGCCTTTCCCAGTGGAAAGAAACAGTGGAACTTCCCACGGTGGAAGGTCCTGATCCCGGCCTGCCTTTGTGGCAAGTGTTTTTGGGCTCCCTGGGATTTCGGGTGTTCCTTTTGGCCGCAGGAATGGTGGGGGTGATGCTGCTCTCCGGGGAAAACCTCACCTTGGAAACCTGTTTTCAGCAGCTTTGCCAGCGTTGGGACGGGTATCATTACACCCATCTGATCGAACAAGGATACGACGGGTACATGGAAAATGGGCAGCACCTGTTTTTGGTGTTCTTTCCAGGATACGTGTGGGCGGTGCGGCTTTTGAAATGGGTCATCCCCAATACGGTGGTGGCCGGGGTGACTTTATCCTGCCTGTGCTATGGAGGAGCTTGCTGCTATCTTTATAAATTGGCGGAGGATTACTACGACCCCAAAACCGCCCGGGATTTTCTGCTGTACCTGTCCCTGTTCCCCTTTTCTTTTTTCTCCGGCATGGTGATGACAGAGGGCTTGTTCCTGTTTTGCACCGCCGGGGCGTGCTGGTATGCCCGGAAAGGGAACTGGCTGTTGTTTGGAGCGTTTGGGATAGCCGCTGCCCTGACCCGTATGACAGGAGTGCTGGTGATCGTTCCCGCATTGGTGGAATTGCTCACAAGGGAAAAGCCCTTTGCATTTCCGGTGAGGGAATCTTTGGGACGGTGCTGGAAACGGATCCTTCTCCGGCTGCCCCTGATCGTTTCTCCCCTGTTGGGAACGGCAGGGTATCTGGCGCTGAACTGGGTTGTGGACGGAAATCCCTTTGCGTTTGTGGCCCATCAGCGCCATTGGTACCAGGGATATCAGTGGATCTCCCAGGTGGTGGACTATATCCTGCACTACTTTGTGACCAATGTGTCCCGTTCCTTTGGTTGGGCCACTTGGTTTCCGGCCCTGGTTCTTTTCGTGCTTTTCTGGGTGGTGCTGTTTGTGGCTGCCTTGGATTTGAAAAATCCCCCCAGCTTGCTGGTATACGCCTTTGGGCTGTTTGTGGCCACCTATTCTCTTTCCTGGCTGCTCAGCGCCGGAAGGTATCTTTCCTGCTGTTTCCCGGTGTTTTTGTTCCTGGCCAGGTTTACGCGGAAAAAGCCTGGGCTGCGGGATGGGATTTTGGCGGGAGAAGGAATTTTCCTGGGGATCTACTATTGTGCCTATCTCAGCGGCGCGCAAGTGATGTAACAGAATATGCTGCCCAGGATTTTGGGGCATTAAAAAGGACCATCCCTTGTGGGATGGTCCTTTTTTCAGCTTTTTATTCTGCCAGCGCCCGGCTGAGCCAAGCCTCGGCAATATCCAAGGCCAGATACAGGCCGTTTTTCTCGCTGGTTTTTACGATCTGCTTCCGGGTGCGGATCTCCGGGTCAGTATACATCAGCTGGACAATGACCTTGTCGGCCACTTCCAGGTCGCCCACTTTTTTCTTGGACTTAATATCCATCTTAATGACGTATTTGTCCTTCATGCTGCCATAGTAGATGGTATCCCCGCTGCGCACCAGGGGCTTTCCCTTGTAGGTGGGGAAGCTCTGTTTTTTCTGCTCGCTCAAAGAATCACCGCTCTTTCTAAGTTTGCTGTAAAATCACTCGCCCAGGTAAGAACGCACCATGGCTTTCAAAAGCTCGTCGCGGTCGATCCGGCGAATGAGGCTGCGGGCGTTGTTGTGGGTCGTGATATAGGTGGGGTCTTCCGAGAGGATGTATCCCACGATCTGACTGATGGGATTATACCCCTTTTCCTTCAGCGCATCGTAAACCGTCAGCAGAATCCGCTTCATGTCTGCTTCGCGCACCTCTTCCATGGAAAAGGTAATGGTGTTGTTGGAATAATCTTCCGGCATGGGGAACACCTCCGTATCGTCCCAAAATTTCCTACCTTATATCATACAGGAATTGCGAAATGATTGCAACCCCTTTTTGCGGGAATGGCCCTGGCCGTAGGCTTAAGACCGCAAAACGGCGCCCACTTTACCGGCCTTTTCCACAATGCCGTCCACCCAGGGCTGAACCTCTTCCTTGGAGAGGGTGCGATCGTTGGAGGAGAAGGCAAACCGCAGGGTGATGCTCATCTTGCCGTTTTGCTGGAAAGAGTCGATCAGGGTCACACCGGTAAGGGTGTCGGGGTCCATGTCCTCCCAAGCGGGAGCCAGCTGAGCAAAGGTCAAGCCCTCAGGCATGACAAGGGACAGGTCGATGTCAATGCCCGGGAAGCGGGAAGGCTCCCGATAGGCAATGTCCGTGCCGGGGATGGCGGCAAACGCGTCCATGTCCAGCTGAGCGCAGACCACAGCGGCCTTTTTGTCCAGCTTGGAGCCTACCGAGGGGTGCAGGGCGCACAGCCAGCCCAGTTCTTTGCCGTCAAAGGAGATGCTGGCGGTGTTCCGGGGATGCTGCCAAGCGTGACGGGGTTCCACGTTCTGGTAGGTGAATTCCGCGCGTTTGATGTCCCGACCCAGAGTGGTGATCATCTCCAGCAGTTCCAAATACAGCTCTTTTTCGCTGCGGGTCCGGCTGTACAGAGCTATACCCAGCTTTTTCCGTTCGTTGCACAGGCCGTCCTCTTTCACGCCTTCGCAGACACGGCCGATCTCAAAGATGCCGAAATCCGGGGCAAAGGATTTGTTTTCGTTGACAAATGCCAGGAGGGTGGGGCCCATGTTGGTGCGCAGGGTCTCCAGGTCCGGGCTCTGGGGGGAGAGCAGCTTCACGTTCTCTTCCAGCGCGATGCCCAAGTCCTTGCACTTCTTGGCGTCGAACCAGATATAGGAATGAACTTCGTGCAGATGGAACCGCTGCACAAGAATATCTTTGGCAAAATTATCGGCTTTATTTCCAGCGCTGCGCTTTTCCGGATACAAGGCGCTGTGAGTGGTGGTAATCTGGAAGTTATCGTAACCGTAAATACGGGTGATCTCTTCGATAATGTCCGCCTTGATGGTCACGTCTTTGGTGGCACGCCAAGAGGGGACTTCCACCTGGAACTGGCTGCCGTCAAATTCGGCGCCAAAGCCCAGAGAACGCAGAGTGCTGAGGATCTGGTCGTTGCCGATCTCAATGCCGGTGTACCGGTCCACATAGGCCTTGTCAAAGCTCAGGGACACCTGGGGATACCGCTTGCAGTACACGTCCGTCAACCGGGAGATCACCTGGGCGTTGGGGTCGATGTCCAGCAGCAGCTTCATAAACCGGCCGATGGCAGTGGGGCACATCTCCGGGTCCAGAGTCTTTTCGTACCGCATGGAGGCGTCGGTGCGCAGGCCCAGACGGGTGGAGGATTTCCGCACGCTGACCGCGTCAAAGTTGGCGCTCTCCAGCAGCAGGCTGTCGGTGTCGTCCTCGATCTCGGAATCAAGGCCGCCCATGATGCCGGCAATGGCCACAGGCTCGCCCTTGCAGCAGATCATCAGGGTGTTTTCGTCCACGGTGCGCTCCTGGCCGTCCAGGGTGGTGAACTGGAAGGGCTTGTCAAAACGCTTTACCTCGATCTGGTCTACCTTGGCGCAGTCGAAAGCGTGCATGGGCTGGCCCATTTCCAGCATCAGGTAGTTGGTCAGGTCGGCCAGCAGGTTGATGGCCCGGCTGCCGCAGTAGAACAGGCGGATGCGCATGTCCACGGGGCTGACCTTTTTCTGGATGTTCCGCACTTTCAGGCCGGTGTAACGGAAGCACAGCTCTTTGTCCTGTACGTCGATCTGAATGGGGTCCAGGTTGTCATAAGCTTCCAGGGAAACGGTCTCCAAGGGCTTGAGTTCCCGGCCGGTCAGGGCGGCGAACTCCCGGGCAATGCCGTAGTGGCCCCACAGGTCCGGGCGGTTTGTCAGGGACTTGTTGTCCACTTCAAACACCGTATCCTTGATGGCGTACAGCTCACAGATGTCCTTGCCTACCTGGGTGTTCTCCGGCAGTTCCATCAGACCGGAGTGGTCATCGGAAATGCCCAGTTCTTTTTCCGAGCAGCACATGCCGTGGGATTCGTATCCGGCAATGGTGGCGCAGGTGATGTCCTGGCCGCTGACCATGCCGCCCTCTTTCACAAAGGGAACGATCATGCCTTCCCGCACGTTGGGAGCGCCGCAGACAACGTCGTAAATTTTATCTCCGCCGTCCACTTTCAGCAGGTGGAGTTTTTTGGAATTGGGATGATTTTCCACAGAGAGGATCTTGCCGGCCACAACGTCCCGCAGATTCTCGCCCATGTGGTAAACGTCCTCCACCTCAGCAGTGGACAGAGTGAAACGGTGGATCAAGGCTTCCAAGTCCAGGCCGGACAGGTCCACGAAATCCCCGATCCAGTTCATAGAAATAAACATGGCTTTCTTCCCCCTCTCTTATTCATGCCGGAACTGGGACAGGGCTTTCAGGTTGCCGCTGTTCAGGTCACGGATGTCCTTGATGCCATACTTCATCATGGCCAAACGGGTCAGGCCCAGGCCAAAGGCGAAACCGGTGTACTCTTCCGGATCGATGCCGCCCATTTTCAGCACATTGGGATGGATCATGCCGCAGGGGCACAGTTCCAGCCAGCCGGAGTTCTTGCAGGAGGGGCAGCCCTCGCCGCCGCAGATCAGGCAGGAGATGTCCAGCTCAAAGCCAGGTTCCACGAAGGGGAAGAACCCGGGGCGCAGCCGCACGGTGATGTCCCGCTCGAATACCTCGGAGAGCATGGTCTTCATGAAATAGATCAAGTTGGAGATGGAGATGTTTTTGTCGATCATCAGGCCTTCCATCTGGAAGAAGGTGTTCTCATGGCAGGCGTCGGTGGCCTCGTTGCGGAAGCAGCGGCCGGGGAACACAGCCCGCAGGGGAGCGCCGTACTTTTTCATAATGGCGTTCTGGGCAGCGGAGGTGTGGGTCTTTAAAAGCTGGCCGTTAGAGAGGTAGTAGGTGTCCTGCATATCCCGGGCAGGGTGATGCTTGGGGATGTTCACCGCTTCGAAGCATTCGTAGTCGGTGACGATTTCCTTGTAATCCTCAATGGTAAAGCCCATGGAGGAGAAGATTTCTTCCAACTGCCGCTGTACCAGGGTGATGGGGTGATAAGAACCCTCGGACTGGTCCATGGGCAGAGTCACGTCATATTGTTCTGCGGAAGCGATCAGGGCCTCCTCTTCGGCGGCGCGGATAGCTTCCACTTGGTGAGCGATGCCCTCTTCCACCTGACGCTTCAGTTGGTTGATGAGCTGGCCCATTTCTTTTTTCTGATCGCCTGCCACTGCCTTCAAGCCTTTGAGCAGTTCAGTGACAGAACCTTTTTTGCCCAGGTAGGCGACCCGCAGCTTTTCCACGGCGTCGCTGTTCTGAGCGGCCTGCAGCTCTTTCTCAAAACTTTGCCGCAGGGCTTCGATTGTTTCCTTCATGTGCGTTCCTTCCTTCCTGATTGTAGGAGATTTTGGGGACAAAAAAACTCCGCCCCCAGCATAAGGGGCGAAGTGACTTCTTCGCGGTACCACCCAAATTCAGCAGGCTGCAAGAGAAAGCGTCCTGCCCTTTGCCGGCCTGTAACGGTGCCTGTTTCCGTCGGCGCCTACTGGGAAATTCAGCGCCGCCGCTCCGAAAGGAACTTCCCCCCGTCAGCCACGGAACCACGCTTGCAGCCGGTGACGCGGTCTCTCTGCCCGGGTAAAACAAGGGTACTTTCTTTCTTCCACGCGTTTCATTTATCATACCACAAAACCCTGGCCGATTCAAGTGGAAACCCGGATTTTATGGGGAAAGGGGGCGAACGGACTTTTTGGGGATGGTTTCCGGGGTGTTTTCCCTTCGTTCACAAAAGTTTTATTGAATCCTGTGAAAATTTGTGGTATGATACATCCCATGGAGCGCCGTGAAACGTGTGTTTCTGGGCGCCACAATGAAAGGATGGAATCTAAAAATGGGTGACGTATTTATCGAGCGCATGATAAAGAAAAAATTCGAGTCCACCGATGTGCTGATCTTGCTGGGCATCGTGGTTGGCATGATCGTGGCGGTGTTGATCGGTTTTGTGGTGGGCTTTATGCTGGTTCCCTTCCCCATGTTGACGATCCTGGTAGCTTTGGGCGCCGGATTTGGCGGGTACAAGCTGTTGACCATGCGGCTGCTGGAATACGAATACAGCCTGACCAACGGATATGTGGCCGTGGATAAGATCATGAACCGGGCCAGCCGGAAGCGGATGACCGCCTTTGAGTGCAACACGGCAGAGGATATTGGCCAGTATCCCCAGAACGAAGCCCGGCTGAAAAACCAGAGCTTTGACACCCGGATCTTTGCCACGGAGTACAGCGATCACCGGGATGCCTGGTATATGATCGTGCGCAGCCAGAAAACCGGCAAGACCCTGGTGGTGTTCAATCCCGACGAGGACCTGCTGGAAGGGATCAAGAAATTTATTCCCCGTCCTTTGAAATTCGAGAAGTTCGGCAGAAATTAAGGGATAAGAAAACGGTCAAGCCATTTGGCTTGACCGTTTTTATGTTGCTTTGGGAATTTATTTGATGGTGCCTTTGATCAGGGGAGAGATCCGCTTGTAGACGATAAAGGTGATGATCACGCTGCACATGGCCTTGCAGAAGGTGAAAGGCACGTTAAACCACAAAAGCGCCTGACCCAAGGTCTGCACATTGGGATTGATGGCCTGATACAGTCCCAGAATGGCCTCCATGGGATACATGGTAGCCGCATAGAAGGGGTAGGTGATAAAGTAGTTGATGGGGAAGCTGAGCGCCGCCATGACCACGGCCCCTACCAGGGAGCCCACCAAAGCGCCCACGCGGTCTTTCCGGTACTTATAGATCAGCCCTGCGGGCACCACAAAGGTGATGCCCATCAGAAAGTTGCACAGTTCGCCCACGCCGCCGGTGGAGGTAAAGGGCAGGTTTACCACATTCTTGATCAGGCATACCACCGCCCCGCTCACCGGGCCCATGGTGAAGGAGGCAATCAGAGCCGGAAGCTCAGAGAAGTCCATGGCGATGAAGCTGGGAATGAGAATGGGGATGCTGAAGCTGAAGAACATCAGCACGGTAGCCACAGCGCCTAGAATGGCGGTCATGGCCAGAGTTCTTACGTTTACTTTCTTTTGCATGGAACCAGTCCTTTCGGAAAAATTAGGTTCGCAAAAGACCGGTGGGGTGGAAAAAGGGCGAAAAAAATCCCGGCGCCGTCTAACAGACGGTCCGGGGCCTTCGCGATGAAACTGGAATGGATAGAAAACACACGTTTCCAATCTTCTTTCATCCGGACTTTCCCGCGAAACGCGGGTCACCGTCGGTACCGGAATCACACCGGTTCGGCAGAGAGGAAAGCCTCTCCGTTCGCAGACTGTACTGCCGGTCAGGAATTGCACCTTGCCCCGAAGATCATTTGCTGCTATCATTTTAGTACAGAGAGATGCGCCTGTCAAGGAGGAGAATCTATGAAGCTATTTTGTCGAGACGAAATGCAGCGTCTGGAAATGGCCGCCGTGACCGCTGGGGTCACCCTGGCTCAACTGATGGAAAACGCAGGAGCCAGCTTGGCCCAGGAGGTGGAGCTCCGGTGCCGGCCTATAAAAAAGAAACGGGCGGTGCTCTTGTGCGGAAAAGGGAATAATGGGGGAGACGGTTTTGTCTGCGCCAGAATTTTGACTCAGAAGGGCATGGTCTGTACGGTGGTCCTCACCCAAGGGGAGCCCAAAACCGATTTGGCCCTGGAAGTGTTCCGTCAAATGCCGGAGCAGGTGCAGGTGCTTTCCGGCGGAGAAGAGCGGGAAGCCGCGGAGAGCGCCATGAACCGGGCGGACGTGATCGTGGACTGCGTGTTCGGATTCAGCTTTCGTGGGGAGCTTTCCGGAGTTCCCGCCCATTTTCTGGGATATGCCGGGAATCTTACCTGCCTGAAGATCTCCGCAGACTTGCCCAGTGGGGTGGAGTGCGATAGCGGCCGTGTCAGCGCCGGGGCTTTCCGGGCAGATGTGACTGTGACGTTCACCGGGAAAAAACCCGCCAATGTGTCCTATCCCGCCAAAGAATTCTGCGGGGAGACGGTGGTGCGCCAGGTGGGCGTGCCTGCGGCCTTGGTGGAAGGGGCGGAAACCCGCTTCTTTCAAACGGACGATACATATCCCGACGCTTGCCTGTCCGCTCCGGACCCCCAAAGCAACAAAGGGGATATGGGAAAGCTGCTGCTGGTGTGCGGCAGCTGGGGCATGGCAGGGGCCTGCGTGATGGCAGCCAAAGCGGCGCTGCGTTGCGGCGTGGGGCTGCTGCAAATCGCCGTGGAAGAGCGGCTGTATCCCATTCTTTCCCAGGCGGTGCCCCAGGCAGTGTTTGTGATTTTGGATTGGGAAAATCGCCGGGAAGAAAGTGAGCAAGCGTTGTTGGACGCCCTGGACCGTTGTACTGCCTGCGTGATGGGCTGCGGCCTGGGGGAGCGTTCCGAGCTTTTGTGCCCTCTGGTGTTTTTCCATTGCCGGCGGCCTTTGGTAGCGGACGCGGACGCCATCAACTTTTTGGCCCGTCATCCCGGCTTCCTGGAAGGGGTGTCCATCCCCCTAGTGCTGACGCCCCATCCCGGGGAAATGGCCCGGCTCTGTGACGATACCATCCCGGAGATCCAGTCGGACCGGCTGGGGGCGGCCCAGCAGAAGGCTCGGGAGACTGGCGCCGTAGTGGTCTTGAAAGGGGCTTCCACGGTGATCGCCGCCCCGGACGGCAGGTGCGCGGTAAATCCCACGGGAAATCCGGGAATGGCCAAAGGGGGCAGCGGGGACGTGCTTGCAGGCATGACCGGAGCCTTTTTGGCCCAGGGCCTTCCCCCTTTTGAGACAGCGGTGCTGTCGGTGTATTTGCACGGCAAGGCTGGGGACCTTTGCGCTCAGAAGTTCACCCAGCGTGGGATGCTCCCCACGGATCTGGTGGAAGTTTTGCCGGATGTGTTCCGGTGTTTCCCGCCGGAAAGGGTGTAAGGGAACCCGGACTGGAGGTTTGTGAAACGAATGAGAGAAAAAACTGGGAAACGGTATTTCGAAAGGTGAGTTTTTTTCCGAAAGCGCCGCATAGGAATGGAAAAGCAGGTCACGTCTTTACAAACAATTTAGAATCTGCTAGACTTATTCAATTATCTTGTGGTATCTGAGGAAATTTGTGATTCCACGGGACATTTGCGGGAAAACCATGGAAATAGGGGATTGTGGATGTACATTTATCTTTGGTGTTTTTTTGTTTTTTCCTTTTTGGGTTGGTGCAGTGAAGTGGTCTTTGCCGCGATTCGGCAAAAGCGCTTTGTGAACCGGGGCTTTTTAAATGGGCCTTTGTGTCCCATTTACGGATTTGGCGTGGTGGCCATGGAATTTTTGCTGCGTCCCTTTGGCGGGAACCTGGCGGTGCTGCTGGTTGGGTCCATGCTGCTGGGTTCGGTGTTGGAGTGGATAGCGGGATTCCTTTTGGAGAAGTTGTTTCACCAGAAATGGTGGGATTATTCCGACCAGCCTCACAACCTGAACGGATACATCTGCCTGAAATTCAGCGTCCTGTGGGGCATTGCCGGAGCGTTGATTGTCCGGTTCGTCATGCCCGGCGCATACCGTCTTTTTTCGTTGATCCCCCGGCCGTTGGGCTGGGTGCTGCTGGCCATTTTAGGCGGCCTTGTCCTGACGGATTTCCTGGTGACAGCCATCGGTTTGGTGGGCTTGAACCGGAAGCTGCGGAATTTGGAATATGTGACCAGCAAGCTGCGCCAGGGGTCTGACCGGCTGGGGCAGGACTTGTCCAAAAGCGCCATTGCGTTCCATGAGAAGCGGCTGGAAGGGCAGCGGACCCTGGAGAAGGATTGGCAGCGGGAAGCGGCAAGGCTCAAGGAGAAGTACGAGAAAAACCTGCAAAACAACTGGCTGCGCAGGCGTTTGTTGAAAGCCTTCCCGGACTTGCAGCTGTTAAAGTACAATGAGCAGATTGAGGAATTGCGGCAGAATGTGAATGTGCTGCGCCGCCGTTCCTGGGAAGCGATGCGCAAGCGGAATGAGGACGCCCGGGCGGCCTATGAGACACGCTTGGCGCCTGGGGAAGAAAAGCCCTTTGCGTTTGGCCTTTGTTATTCCAAGCTGTTCTGGATTTTCATGATTGGCAACGTGGTGGGATTTATCCTGGAAACGATCTACGCGTTGGTGACCACCTTCCATTTCCAGGTGCGCGTAGGATTGGTGTTCGGCCCCTTTATTCCGGTGTACGGCATGGGGGCGGTGGCCATCACCCTGATACTGTCCCGGTTGTACAATCAAAAGGATTTCCTGATTTTCCTGGCAAGCATGTTTATTGGCGGGGCGTTTGAGTACATTTGCAGCTTTTTGCAGCAAGCGGTATTTGGTACCGTTTCCTGGGAATACAGCGATTCCCCCTTCAATGTGGGAGGACGCACCAATTTGATGTTTTCCTTTTTCTGGGGGATTCTAGGTCTGGTCTGGGTGAAGGATTTGTATCCGGCCATATCCAGGGAGATCCAAAAGATCCCCAAACGGCCGGGACGGATCGTCACGGTGGTGGTCAGCGTGCTGATGGCAGTGGACATTCTGCTGTCCGTAGGGGCGGTATACCGGCGCAGCGAGCGTGTGAACGAGATACCGGCCACCAATGTGGTGCAGGAATTTTTTGACACCTGTTTTCCCGATTCCTATTTGGATTTTATTTTCCCGCACATGCAATATGTGGGAAAACCGGAATTACCCCAACCTCCCGCCGATATGGGAGAATAAAAAAAGAGGACCGCTCCGGGATCACCGGGGCGGCCTTTGGGTATGGGAAAATGTGTGTACTTGTACTCTGTTTTAAGGGATTGCCCGAAAGATTTTCCCCTCCCTGGTTCCCCTGCTTTTCCAGCAGAACCAGGGGATGGGAAACCTTTTAAAAAAGAAGAGGCGTGTAGAAGGAAGCAATTTCTTCTACACGCCTTTGTGTATCTATGTGGCTGCGCCACGAGCAATCCGCGCAAGCCAGCCGGGGGAAGTTTCCGCCCGCTCTGTCCGCGCTTCTCCACTTGTTATGGAGAGGAATAGTGTGTAGTGGTGCGCCCCAGAAAAGATTTCTTACACGCGGAACATGAGATCGCCATAGCTGGGATAG
>OLOH01001187.1_pt1 | contig 15436 bp, 14 predicted proteins | sample 1673221 | NCBI WGS metagenome assembly OLOH01 (sample SAMEA3136767, study PRJEB25190) | human gut metagenome
TTTTTTATTTTAAAAGGCTTTGACGCCCGCGTCAAAGCCTCTTACTCCTTCTTCACTTAAAACAACTTCTCCGGATACACTCCGTCTTTAATCAGCTTCTGGATAGCCGCTACCACATCCGGCTTATCTTCTTTGTATGTCACGCCGAACCACTCATCATGTGACTTCCGTACTTCGACCTTCATCCTTCCTTCTTTCAGCAGGTCACCAATGATGATTGGAAGGAGATATTCTCCTTTCAGATTCTCCGGATCCAGGTTCTCTAAGAATACGTCAAATCCTTTTTCCAGCACATCAAAGAATGCCGGCGACAGTCCCCACATATTCATAGAGACTTCTGATTCCACATCGATTGGCACGGCTCCGTCCTCTGTCTGCACTGCCGCGCCTTCTGCTGTCTTAATGATGTTGGAAGTCTCCACGATCTCGGATAACATACGATTCTCGTCTACCTTACATACGCCACGGGTGACACCGCCATTATCGCTCAAAGTATTCTTCAGTACGAAGCCTACCATACATGCCTGATATGCATCATCTGCTGCTCCACTGGTCAGATATGCATATGCTTCTCTGTAAGCTTCTTTGCCGTAATAATCGTCTGCATTGATTACCAGAAATGGCTCATCTACCACATCTTTACAGCACAGGATTGCCTGACCGGTTCCCCACGGCTTTGTCCGGCCTTCTGGCAGAGTTCCCGGGATATCATTGATATCTTGGAAAGCATAGTCTACAGTTACGTCATGAGAAGAGCAAGTGGAGGCAATGCGATCACCGATCACCTCTTTGAACTCTTTCTCGATATCCTTACGGATAATAAATACCACATGGTTGAAACCAGCTTCAATCGCATCATGGATTGAGTAGTCCATGATGATATGTCCGGCATCATCCACTGGCTCCAACTGCTTAATTCCCGTTCCGAAACGGCTACTGATACCGGCTGCCATGATAAGTAATGTTGTGTTCATCACTTTTTCTCCTTTATTATCTAAACGTATTGTAAATTTAAATAAAAGTTGAGAACCACTCAGACCTTCTGGTATAATGGTTTCACCACAAAACACATATCTCCCAAAAAGGAAGAAGGTTCTCATGATGAAATCATATCACATTCAGTGTCCAAAATGCAACAACGATCATTCATCTTATCGTTACGGCAAAGATCCCGATGGGTATCAGAAGTATCTCTGCCGAACCTGCCAACATCAATTTGCACCCGAACGCCCAAGAGCACGGGAAGAGCATCGTCGGAAGTATCCGCCTTGTCCCGTGTGCGGAAAGGCCTCCTTTCTGCATCACGATCACGAACACTATTCCAACTACCGATGCGGCGATAAGAAGTGCAATCATTCCTTTTTTGAGTGGAAATCGACCGATGCGGTCGTTTCCGACCGTTATTCAGCCTACAATATTCCGGTCAAGTCTGTTTTTCACGGCGCCAGGCACATACGCGTTCAAAGCTTTAAGGACGATGTTTCCAACAATCTGATCGAATGCTTTAACAAACAGTTCAAGGCTTGGTACAAAACCAAGCAGGGCTTTCCTTCCTTTGAGAGCGCTAATAACCTGATCTCCATGTTTGTGTTCTTCTTTAACTTTGTTCGTCCTCATTCCGCTTTGAACGGGCTTACACCCGCGCAAGTTGCCGGTCTCAGTTTACCCACCCGCAAAAAACGAGATTTCCCTCTCGTCGCTTGACATTTTCCTGTGTTTTGTCCCCCGCTCTTTCATTTTTATTTTACGGTGCCTATCTAAACTATAGACTTTCTTTTTCTCCCAGCCACTTTTAATGCCTTAACATTGCTTTTAAGCTTTGTTTCACAGGTGACAAAGCTCTTCTTATTTTTTCAAGCATCTTCATTGATCCGTATTTTTTTAAACAGTACTCGAATCCTTTTTTTTCAATCATCCTTTGGAATTCTTCGTAGTGAACTGGTTTAGGTGAAGGAATACTCAAATTCTTCTGATTAATTTCATTTAACGAACACTCTATTATATCAAATTTGTTTTTTAGTGTTTCAAATACTTTTTTCCCCTTTTCGGAATTTATAATAACAGATGATACGCCCAATTTATCCTCAAATGCCTCATTTACATTTTTCAGATTCCAAAAGTCTCCAATTGTTATGTCTCCCTGTCGTTCCATGCTTGAGAATTTACATGAATAACAAGAATCTCTTAATATATAATTATTGGTAAATAAACGATAAAAATTATCTACCCATATAGGAGCATGGTATATTCGTCCATTTTCAAATTTAATATATAATTCTTGATTTCTCCAACCATACGCTTTCTCTCGAAATTTTAGTTCTGTTATTTGAGAGGAATACAGCTTTTCTTTTCCCTTTAAAAATGCGTTTAATAATTCACTACTTGGTACACCATGACAAATTAAATCCAACGTATATAAATTATCATATTCTTTTCTCAAATATTTCTTCAAACCAGCTACTTCACATGGCGCACCTGTAAACAACACCTCTTTTCCTTCCTTCAGATCTTTCTGTACCATACAAAAAATCGAATGTTTATCACTTTGTACATATTTAGAGCCTTGAAATTTCCGAGCATCTTCAAGCGTTGTCGCTCTTCCATGTTTTACTTGAAAATCATCGTTCATCTCCACGCCATACACAACGCCATCATTGTTCAAAATAAATTTTGCAACTTCTACAAATATTCCTCCTGAACTGCTTTTTTCTCGTTCGTGCTCATCTTTATTTTTTACTCCATAAGCTATTTTTTCAAACTTTTTATTCTTTTCTTTATCTTTTAATGGACAAACCTTTTCGCATAATCCGCAATTAACGCATGAATCTTTTCTAATTTCAGGATACAAATATCCCTTTTCATCATGTTTCATATAAATTGCATGTTTAGGACAAATATTCAAACATGCTGAACATCCGCAACAGTCCTCTTTATTTATATATAACTTTTCCATCTTATTTTCCTTTCATATTTCTCAATCTTATAAGTATCGTTCTAAAATTGTCTCTTGCAAATATAATATGAAAAATACAAATAAAAACTAAACTATAAATTCCAACACAGATTGCGTAAACAAACCATGTAATAAGACTTGTTGGCGTAAACTTTATTAGCATTGGTGCCGTAACATATATTACTATAATCATTAAAATTGCAGTACAAATATTTAATAAAGTATTCTTTCTAGTCATATGTGTTACCATTTTGGGTATAAAAAAGTACAAATCAATACAACGATATAAATTAGATAAGCAGGAAGCTAACATGATTCCAGCTAATCCCCATTTTATTCCAAAGCAAATACCTCCTATCAATAAAATAGCTGCTTGAACCGTACTTTGAACTCTTGTTTCCTTATATAACCCCGCCGCTATCACTAACATTCCTTGAGGTGTTTTTAGATTGTATAAGATTCCATTAGCTACAAATAAAATAGCAAGTGTAAGATTTGTATATTGAATATCATCAACTCCACTTGTATAGACCCCTACAAACGGTAGGATTGTAACTAATGTAATAGAATATATAACGCTAACCATAAAATAATAAAGATATTCGAAATCACTATATGCCTTTTGAAATGCTGTCTTATCTTTCTTAACAATTAATTCCCCAAAACCTGCTGAGACACCCGTAGAAAATACAGACATTACTCCATTAATCCCAGACATCACCATATTATAAACTGAATAAACACTTACCATTTTAAGAGATGAAAAAATGGTTGTCATAACTGCTGGAGATGCATTTTGTACAGTTTGAACTATCTGTAAATATAACGCACTCCATCTCTTATCCATCGCACCATAATCAGGTTCCACGTCATAACATATAAAGTGGTAATTAGTTTTAACATACACATACAATATTAATGTTCTCACAAGTATTGATAACAATGCAATAATTCTCAACAAGACAATATTAATATGCATTATTGATAAGGCCACGACAATGATAGTATTTAAAACTGTATACACAATCGAAGCCAATGAAATTACATATGTCCTTTGATCAGCAGTAAGCAATGCTCTGTATTTTGCCAAAGTAAAAAATTCTAACGAGCCATTAACTCCCAACACAAGAACTAAAACGAAAATACTAGTTTGATCTAAAACAGTTGAATCTGTAATAAAATATAGCCAAGATTACAACCAAACCTACAAAAATGAATCCTGATTTCACATAAAAGTGCTTCGCAGCAACTACTATCCGGTTAATCCTATTGTAGTCTTTCTCTGCGATAGGTTTGTACAAAGAATAAACAGCTGCACTTGACAAACCAGCCTCTACTAGATTGAAGTAACTAATAAACTGTAGAATAGATGATATCAAGCCATTAATTTCAGATCCATATGCTGTCAACATAAATCTAGGAGTTATAAACCCTGCAATCATTGTTACAACCTGTAATAATGCTGTCGTAACCGAATTCAACATAAATTTTTTTGAGCGTCCCATATTTTACCTTGCCTTTATTCCTAACATTCCCATAATATAGTATATTTTTTGTTTAATTCCGTTTTCCCCAACTACTTTTAATTTGTTATAATAAATCTTTACTTCACTTTTCATTCCGTATTCATTTGCCAATCGAAGATAAAAACGATTAAAGTGTACAAATACTTTTCGAGTGTATATATTCTGATCATTGAAGTCACATATATTCTTTACAAGATCATATAATGTATTTTCATGTTCTTGAAATCTTCGGATTGTTTTTTCATAATTATTATTATCTTGATTAGAATGACTTTTTTTATGTAGAATATACTTATATAACGTTTTATCAATGTATCCAAATTTTTTTTCGTGATATGCAACTGGCAATAAAATCTGATAATTCTGCCCAATTCGGCTCTCATTTATATGTCTACTTGGCACATACTTAAAAAATATATCTGTTCTCATGATATAAATTCCCGGACAAAATACAACATTTTTACTGAATAATAAATCTTCAAAAAAATTATCTTTTTCAGGTTTAATTCTTTGTAAATGCTTTATTACATTTCCACTCTCATCTACATAATCAGCCCCAGACATTGCCAATGGAATATCTGGGTGTTGTTCCATGTATTTCACCTTTTCGCTAATATTGTTTCGATACAATTCGTCATCTGAATCTGGCCAAATAAAGTATTTTCCTTGAATATATGGAAAGCCCAAATTCATAGCCTTTGCTTGTCCACCATTCTCCTGCTTTAAATACACAAAACGAATGTTTCTTTCTTCAAATTTCTCCTTATACTTATAGACAATATTTTCAGTTCTATCAGTTGAGCCATCATTAATAAAAATTATTTCATATTTTTCATAATCCTGTTCCAAAATTGAGATAAAAAATGCATCTAAATATTTTTCAGAATTATATGATGGAGTAATAATACTCACTAACGGTTCCACTTTAACACCTCCACTCAAATCTAAAACTTCCATTTAATAGTTCTTTTACTGACCATATAAGAAGAATCCGCTACTTTTATATTTGAAACCAACAGAATAATAATAATCAAAACAATTAGCTGGCATGGATAATATAATGTATTTCCAGTAAAACTATAGACTCCAAACAAAATAATCCAATAAATCAAAAGTATATTCCAAAAAACAGGCTTTTCTTTAACTACAGATATTATCTTGAACAGCATCAAGATAATAAGTAATGTCATTAATAGAAAACCAACGATTCCAGTTTCTGCCAGAAGCTGAATATATACATTATGTGCCTGATAATTCCAACGTTCTCCATAATATCGAAATCCTCGATAAAAAGCATAATCATTAAACGATAAAAACCCTTTTCCAAACAATGGGTTTTGCCGAAACATTTCCATTGCATAATTCCAAAACACTTCTCTACCCGAAAGTACGTCTCCTTCATTATTCACAATACGATCGATGATTAAAGACGCACTAGGAACTAGTACATATGTACCTATAATAAATATAGTAATTCCTAAACCAACACCTGCCAATTTTATAAATTTATTGTTTTTGGAAAAAAGTATAACATAAATTAGCAAAACTGCTATTGGTATAATAAAAAGCGTCCTTTTTCCCGTCATCATTAGCGCTACCATTACAATAAGACTCTGAATAATATATTTATGTGATTTATGACAGATATATTCTGCAAAAATCATCCCTAGTCCTAAATTGCAGATAAATGCCGCATATGCCTTTTCAAAGGCGAGACCTGCGATTGCTCCGCCTGATGTAAGTGCACGCATAGTTTCATCTCCGAATGACGCAAATCTAAACAATCTATGAAAAATATCCGGCGATGCCGCTTCTAAAAACATAGAAAAAATAAATATCCAAAATAGAGCCCTGAAGATTTTCAATAAATAGCGATAAAATATTTCTGAAAACCTAAAAAGGACAATACTTATGCCCGAAACAAAGTATATACTATAATCTATAGATCCATCAGAGCTAGAAAACCAAATGCAACCGACAAGTAGAATTGAAACAAATGCAACATATAGACCTATAAACTTATTCATTTTTACTGTATAATCTTTTTTTGAAACGAACAACACAAAACACAAAACGATTATGAAGAGCGATAGGTGTTTTGTGTACATCATCAACTTGTTATTGGTAGAAAAAATAACCAGATTAATAAGTAAAGCAATTATTATTTCTAATGTTTTAGTACCAGTTAAATTAGAATGACCTTCCATCTTCATTCAAAACCCTCTCAAAATACTGATTTGTTTTTATATATTGTTTTCTGATCTGATCATCGGCAAAATTAAAATCTCTACTAACATTTAATCTACAATCCTCTAATGTTTTCACCTTACATCCATCTAACCCTGTTAAACATAACAAAGATTCGACTCTATCATTAGGCTTAAAATCTTTTTGTAATGCTTCCACATAAAAATCTTTATGAAAAATAACAGAGAAGGCTGTTCCATGGAATGAATTAGTCACAACATAGTCAGCATATTTTATATATCCCAAAAACTCTTCTACTGATGCCGAATACACTCCTTTTATATCCGGAGTTTTCATTTGATCTACTACATCAAAATTCAACGCCACAATTTTTCTGCCCGTTAATTTAGATAATTTTCTTGCAAAGTCAAAAATCAAATTCGATGTATTCAATTTGTAAATTAATATATAATTCTTAAGTTTAGGTTTCTTTGCAAGTTTTTCCCATTCTTCTGCGGTCAATAAAAAGACTGGATCCACAGATAATTCCGAATCTTTTCCGGTTAGTTTTTTTACAATCTGTTGTCCTGCATTTTCACGGATAGATAATTCAGAAAAAGTTGATAGCAAACTTTTATAATCATTTACATAGCTGTCTGGAATCTCCTTCATACCAAACGAAGCAGCATAGGAAAGTTTGTTATCACAATTTTTTACAAATTGTAAAAAATATGTTTTATCGAAATCTGTACATGCAAAATTGAAAACCTGATCGCTTCCTGTTATAAACTTATCGTAGCGAAGATTCGCCTTATCTATATTAAACTTATCATAAACTTCTGTACTTATTCGGACATTTTGATCCAAAAATCTGTAAAATTCTCTTTTTTTCTTATATGTGTTTTTAAAATTCAACATTCCTCTAATAATCTGTTTTACAGACTTGTCCTTTATTGTGAATGTTTTATAAAAATTTTCCATATGTTCACATCGATAATCTATAACCTCTGCATCATAGTTAGAAACATTTAAAAATTTCTGTAATGCATATGTTTGCAAAACTGCCCCATAATTAATTGCTCTGTGAAACGTAATAATTCCTATTCTCATAAATATCCCTCTATAAATCAATTTATTTTAGATAGTATCTCAAAAACTCGTATCAATTTCCATTTAAGCGAATAATATACAACAATATTTTTCAAATTTGTCGGCTGATATAAGTCAATAACACGCATTATCTCCTGATCATTCAAAAGTATTCTATAAAAGTCTTTAGCATTTCTCGTTTTAGAAATCTTATTTATATTGAATCTCAAGGTAAAAAAAGTCCGATTAATTATTCTTCGTTTCAAATTATAGTCTTTCAAAACATCTCCAAACAGTATGCAAACTTCATTATATAAATTTACAATTCTTTTTAAGACGGATACATCAATTCGATGCGTAAACGAAGTGTCATTAACGCGGTATAAATATACAGCTTCAGTGCAAAAGGCTATTTTTTTAGCATGTGTCATAAACATCAGCTTAAATAACAAATCTTCAGAATAAACATCTCGTTCGGAAAAAAATTGTATACCCTCATTTTCAATTATATCTCTTTTGAAAATGCTATCCCATACCGCAATACATCCAGAGTATCCATCTTTCTCTTCGTAAGAAATCATATCAGCCATTGCAGCCTTAATTTCTTTGCAGCCAATTAAAATTTTATCATTTAGTGGATGTTCCTTTATGATCTTTCCATCATGCATATCAACTATTCTACAAGAAACCATATCTGCATTTGTTTCAATCGCTCTTTGATACAGTTTTTCAAGCATATTCTCCTTATACTGATCATCCGAATCTAAGAATGCAATATATTCACCTGTAGATTTTTTTATACCAAAATTTCTTTCTAAGCCTTGCCCCACATTTTTATTAGTATATAATTGAATCCTATTATCCCTTTTTTTATATTTTTCACATATCAGAAAAGAATTATCTGTTGAACCATCATCGATTAATAATAGTTCAATATCTCGCAACGTTTGATTCAATACGGACTCAATACATTGCTCCAGATAAAGTTCCGCATTATATATTGGTACAATTACACTAATTTTTGGTCTCATTCATCATTCCCCATACACTATCACAAATTCTAGTTTCTTTTAATGTCATCATATTCTTCTTTTTAATTTGATTCTGGTATCAAATAATTATTTTATATTCTTCTCGTCACTTGATGTAATTAAATAATCATAAAAGTTATGTCCGTGTTTAATATCAGCATCTAATTTATATGTCAACTTATGAATACCTGTAAGTTTTTTGATCCAATTCCATTTCTCTTCTGAATAATCATCAGCTAAAACCTTAACAAGATACTCGCTATAATCACTGTTCATATATGGAATTGCTTTCTCAACTTCCGGATTGCTCTTTACCACCAATGTTATAATCAAATTTGGTAGCAGATACTCAATTACATGTTCGTTTTTGAGCCAATATGCGAAAGCAACATTTCTTATTTCTCGAATTGTTTTGTTTCCCTTTTTTGCATGAAGAAACCATGCAGGATATAGCACAGGGTTATCTATCAGCAGCAGTGAATTTCGTACTGCAAAAAAATCGCTATTTAAAATCATATCTGGAATAGGATCTGTAAGATATACCGTTGAATCAATCCATGTTCCACCATAATGTTCCAGTAATGCAAATCTCATCAGATCCGCATATCCAGCCATCGGAATCTGGCCAGCGTCCTTTTTCTTTTCAATGTAATCTGGCAATCGAATGTAATCTGCAAGATTTTGGTCATTCAGCAAAATGATTTTTTGATTCGAATGTTTACATACAGATTCATAGCACTTCTGAATAATGATCGGTGCCTGTTCAATACCTTTGTTCCAATAAATCCAAATCGGATTCTCGACATCATTTTCGGGAAAGCTAAGCCCCTCAGCATCTGTGTCTTTATACTTTAAATATGGTTTTATCTTGGTAGAAGCTCGTTCCTGCCACAATACCTTCCGCACCTCATAATCCTTGACAAGATGCAATTTGATAAACATAAATGCCCCTCGTTTGACGGCATTCACAATTCCATATCTTTGAATAAAGCCTTTCATACCAATATTCTGATAGTAGTCATTCAGCATAATAATTTAATTGTCTCCCTTTATCTTGCAGAAACTACTATTCAAAAGGCTCATAGATTCCGCACCAGATAATGGTAAACTGTTTCCTCCTTATCAATCGATGGTTCTAATTTATAGGTTAGTTTATGTATCCCAGTAAGTCGCTTAATCCAATTAAATTTTTCCTCTGTAAATTTATCTCCTAATACTCTAACCAGATATTCGCTGTAGTCACTATTCAAATAAGGCATCTTTTTCTCAACCTCTGGTGATGACCTCATTATTTGTGTAATTACAATATTTGAAAACAGATATTCTGGTACATGATTATTTCGTTTCCAGTAGGCAAATAGAACATTACGAATCTCACAAATCGTTCTATTATGTTGCTTGGCGTGGATGAACCAGACCGGATACAATACGGGATTATCAATTTCGCCGAGTGAATTATGAAACACAAAAAAATCACTATTTAATATTTCCTGTGGGATTTCATCTGTTAGCAGTATTGTTGCATCCATCCATGTCCCACCATAATGCTCCAATAATGCTACACGCATCAAATCTGTATAAATCGCTAATGGAAGGACTCCGCTTTTTAATTTTTCATTCAGATAATCCGGCATATTTATATAGTTCTGCACATTGTTTTCTGTAAGCAAAACAACTTGTCTGCCAGCATATTTTTTTATAGATTGATAGCAAGTCTTCACTATCTCAGGTGCCTGCTCCAGCCCTGTATTCCAAAATAACCAAATAGGTTCATCTACTTGGGTTTCTGGGAACGTCAGCTTTTCAGGAGCGGTATCTCTGAACTTCAGATATTTTTTACAAACCGCTGTGCCACTTCCCGATTGCCAAAGCAGTTTTCTCAGCTCATAATCTTTGACAATATGAAATGGGTTATGAAGAAATTTGTTCCACATTCTTTTCTCCTCGATAAATTTTCATCAGTTTTATATAGTAGCTCTCTGTCGTTTCATAATTCACCTGACTACAATTCTTTGTATATCTTTCCAATACATCTTGTGTTTGAAGAACTTTCTTTATCGCCTTCATCAGTTCTTCCACATTGCCTGCTTCAAACAATTCTCCGGTTTTACCAGGCTCAATTAATTCGGGGATACCTCCCATTTTAGATCCGACAACAGGCGTACCCAAAAGTACAGACTCCATAACAGAGTACGGGCAGTTCTCATACCACTCAGACGGGCAGACACTGATTGCTGCCTCAGCAATAATACGATAAAGTTCTTCTCCCGTCTTAAATCCCAGATACTTCACATTTGGAATATCCTTCATTTTATCAACCGACGGACCATAGCCAATAAACACAAATTCTGTATTTGGCATCTTCTTGGCTACTTCAAGCAAAGTATCCGTTCCCTTGTCTCGTGAAAGATGGCCAAACTCCAATACATAACCCTTTTTTTGAATGTTATCCAAGTGCGGCATCTCTTTTTTGAAATTGTGCAGCCCAATAGTTTTATCACGGAATCTTTTCTGCGTATCTAGTTTTGATTTAAGAAAAAAGCTACAGCAAATATAGGCATCTACATATGAGTATGCTTTGCTATATTTCCACATATATCCATCCAGCGTTCCAAGGAGACTTTTTGCTCTGGAATTTTTCAAACATTTAGTTTGAAGACAATGAATATAATGACCATCCAAGCATCGTTCACACGGCTTCATGTTCACATCGAACATTCCATGGCTGGGACAAACAAGCTGATAGTCATGTGTTGTGTAAACAATCCTACATTCTTTTTTTGTTTCTTTACGCCATTTGTTAATTTCCAAAATAATAGAAGGCGTCAGATGATACTGTATATTATTGAGATGTACAACATCCGGCTGAAAGTCATCTAAAACCGCACGAATTTTTTTACGCGCTTCTCTTGAGTAGATAATACGAAAAGGCGCATTTAAATTTGCCCTTATGCCTTGAGAAAAATCCATATTCGTTACATATGAATCGACTCGATTTCCTACTATATTTTTTTCATTTTCAAGACCAAAGTACTGGACTTCGTGCCCGTGTTCTTCTAACATTTTTCCTACATCGAATGTATACGTTTCCGCTCCACCCTTTGGAAATATAAATTTATTTACAAGTAAAATTCGCATATCCTAATTTCCTTTTCTGTGAATTTGCTTTATTTCGTATTCCCTGTCCAGATAAAACAATATCAGAGATGTTTATCAGTAAAACTTTTCTTCATCATTTTCTGTATAACTTCATCGTTTCCTTTACGACATCATCCCAGTTATATTTCTCGCAGATAAAGTCAGCTGCCTGATTCTTCATTCTTATAACCATTTCTGGATGGTCACAGGCATCTTGCAATTTTTCTCGCAAGTCCTCTACATCTGACTTTTTGAAAATCAATGCCTTATCTTCCACAACCTCTGCACATTCTGGAATATCGGATACCAGACAGCAATTGCCGTAGCTCATCGCCTCCAGCAGACTTAATGGCATTCCTTCCAGATCGGACGGCAGCGTGTAGATATAAGCGTTGCTGTACAGTTCATCCAGCATCGCTCCCTGTACAAACCCGGTAAAGAGAATCCGATCGTCCCCCTTCGCCAGTTCTTTCAATTCCTCCATAAAGGAATCCGTATCACTAGAGCCACCTGCGATGACCAGTTTTTTATCTGTCTTGACATTCTTGAATGCCTCAACCAGATATCGAATCCCCTTCTCCGGCACCAGACGACCGAGGAACAGTATGTAGGAATCCTTTTCCAGTCCAAAATGATCCGTGATCAGCTTTGCCTCCCGAACCTCTGGCCGATTAACGCCATTAGGGATAAAATGTGTCTCCCTTCCGTAGGTCTCCATGAAATATTTCTGAACGCCTTTGCTTAGAACAATGATTTCATCTGCATATTTCACGGCATTTTTTTCACCCTGCCGGATAAATTTTGATCCAACGCCAAATTTCCATTTTTCGCGGGCCCAGTCCAAACCGTGAATAGTGCTGATTACACGCTTGCCAAAAAGTTTTGGTATCCAACAGAAAAAGGCAGGACCTTCTGCATGGATATGCACCACATCGTATCTTCCAAATGCACTATAAAGTGCCGCGAAAAAAGATGAGCTTACCGCCGCAAGTCCCTTCTTCTCAATAGTCGGAACAACCTTTTGACGGATACCATCATATTCAATTGTTTTGTCATACTCTGCACCGCTCACATGATGACCTGCTCTATTGTAGCAGGTCACATCACAACCATTCTGTGCCATCCTGGTGCATAGTTCTTTTACAACAATCTCTATCCCGCCTTCACGCGAAAGACGTTTCTGTCCAAAAACCGCAAGTCTGATTTTTTCTTCCATTACTTCTCTCCAACCGTCATTCCATAGTTTCTATTCTTGTCCTAGGCTTATACACAATCCCAGCAGTTTTTTTCCTTAAATTGTCATGCTCGTCTTTCACTATTCACCTTTCCTACTTCATAGCACGACAACAAACCTGTATACAGATTGCAGCAACAATCTATACGCAGGCTTGTCCTCGTACCTCCTTATTCTGTTTTCTGCTCTATCAGCTTTCGCTGTGGTGGGTTAAGTATAGAGCGCAACCAGAAGCCATTAACCCCCGAAATCACGCCGGAACGCAACGCACCATGGTAAACAGAAACAAGTTAAGGTAAAAAAGGTCAAGCCGCGCAAACCCGCATGAAATCAGGATTTTTTCTGGTTACTAACATTATTTCACAGGTTCCATGGACGGTAACTACAACTCTTTTACCAAACATCTTCGGCAGCCATGTAAAGAAGACCGGCCCCTCTGCATCGGGTACTCAACAACAGTTTTACGAAGTAGGTGATAAACTCATGGATTCTCATTGTTTTCTCTTGTTTTTCGCCATCTCCTCAAAACTTCTGAAAAAGCTGTGCCAATTTTGTGCCGCAGGGGCCAAAAGTTCGGCGTTTTAGTTCATATAACTGTAAAACACGACCGGTTTTAGTGCCCCATATAGTGTGCAAAACAGGTTCTTTTTGATGATGCTACGTCAGTATGGCTTATCGGCCACACATTTCCCTCTTCCTTATCTCCAACAGCACTCCGGTCAAAATCACCAGCGAGCAAAGCAGGGTCAGCCACCAGTTTTCGGTAAAGCCGGCGATCAGGTAGCCAACAGCACACACGGCAATGACCACAAAGGCGTACTGCATCTGGGTTTGCACATGGTTGATATGGTTGGACTGGGCACCGGAGCTGGACATGATGGTAGTATCAGAAATAGGCGAAATATGGTCACCGCAGACAGCACCAGCCAGGACAGCCGCTACAGAAATGATCATCATGGTCGGGTCCAGTTCAGCAAACATGTTGACCACGATGGGCACAAAAATAGCAAAGGTGCCCCAGCTGGTGCCGGAAGAAAAGGCAATAAAAATTGCAATGCAGAAGATGACCAGCGGCACAAAGTTCATCAGGCTGGAATTCAGATTGATGGCCGAACGTACAAAGGTACCGATACCCAGGGCGTCTGTCATACCTTTCAGAGTCCAGGCCAGCACTAAAATCAGGATGGCGGGCATCATAAGCTTGCCACCTTCGGGAACGGAATTCATAAAATCCTTGAAGCCGATGACACGGCGCGGCAGATACAGAAGCAGCAGGAATCCCACTGTGACCAAACCGGCAAACACCAACGCTTCCGAAGAAGAACAGTTGGCAAAGTCCTCCACCAGATTCTGGCCGCCGTTCAGGTGGCCGGTCCAGATCATAGCTGCGATTGCCGTTGCAATCATGACGACCATGGGCGCAATCAGATCGATGACCTTGCCTTTGGCGTATTTGCCGCCCTCGGTCGGGTCTTTTGTTTCCTGGTTCTGGAACTCTTCCCCGCCGGAGGTGAACAGATCACCTTTGGCCGCGTTCTCTTCATGCTTTTTCATCAGGCCGAAATCGAAGCCTACAATGGAGGTGAAGAACACCATATACAGGGTTAAAATTGCATAGAGGTTGAACGGAATGGTTTTAACGAACATCTCAAAACCGGACATGGAGCTGCCCGCCGGAACGTAAGAGTTGACGGCTGCCGCCCAGGAAGAAATCGGCGCAATGATGCAGACTGGCGCGGCGGTTGCATCAATGATATACGCCAGCTTGGCGCGGGAAACCTTGTACTTATCTGTGACAGGGCGCATGACAGAGCCAACCGTCAGGCAGTTGAAGTAGTCATCCACAAAAATCAGCGCACCGAGCAGAGAGGTCGTTACCAAAGCGGAGCGCTTACTTTTCAGGTGGCCGGAGGCCCACTCACCGTAAGCGCGGGTGCCGCCGGATTCCTGCATGAGCATAACGATCATGCCCAAAAGGATCATGAACATCAGAATGGAAAAATCCACACTATCGATCATTGTGTTAAACAGCGTATCAAACGCAATCCACGGGTGGAATTCTGCCGCCAACAGTGCGCCAAGGGCACACCCCGCAAACAATGACAAATACACTTCTTTGGTCAGCAGTGCCAGCGCAATCGCCACAATGGGCGGCATCAGTGACCACCATGTTCCTACAAACATCCTTTATTCTTCCTCGTATTATAAAGTAGTAGTTATTAAAGTCCCTCTCCAAGGACAAAATGCTACAATAGACAAGGTGCTGTGGATTGGTTTA
>OLOH01001190.1_pt1 | contig 15353 bp, 14 predicted proteins | sample 1673221 | NCBI WGS metagenome assembly OLOH01 (sample SAMEA3136767, study PRJEB25190) | human gut metagenome
CGAAATTCTTTATGTTGGCTTACAGGGGCTTCATGATTATCAGAAAGAATTTCTGGACAAAAAGGGAGTCAGCTATAAAATTCAGACGGACAGCTTTGTCAGCTCCGGGGAAATTACAGAATTTATAAAACGCTTTGATCATATCCTCGTCCATTTTGATATTGATGTGCTCGACGAGCATTTCTTCCACTCGACCTATTTTGCGAATCCTGAGCTTAGTGGTGACGGCAGCGGTGGAGGCAAGATGAGAGTGGACACGCTGGCGGATATTCTTGGGCAGATTACTTCTCAGGCAGATGTTGTCGGATTTACCATAGCCGAGTATCTTCCCCTTGATGAACACCGCCTTCACAAGATGTTTTCCGGCATCAAGCTGTTTACAGAGTAAGCTTCGGCGAAAAGGCAGGAAGGAGGCAACCGGAGCATGAAAGAACGCACCTATATCGCAATCGACCTGAAAAGCTTTTATGCTTCGGTCGAGTGCCGTGAAAGAAACTTAGATCCGCTGGACACAAACCTTGTTGTTGCGGATGAGAGCCGGACGGACAAAACCATCTGCCTTGCGGTTACGCCCTCACTCAAGAGCTATGGCATCTCAGGGCGCGGAAGGCTGTTTGAAGTTAAGCAGCGTGTCAAGGAGGCCAATGAAGGACGGCGGCATGACGCACCGGGGCATCGTCTGGAAGGCTCGTCACACTTCTTCTCAGAACTGCAAGCAAATCCGTCTCTTGCCGTTGACTTCATCATTGCACCGCCGCGTATGGCATACTACATGGAGTACAGCACTAAGATATACGAGGTTTACATGAAATACATTGCGCCGGAGGACATCATCGTCTACTCCATCGACGAGGTTTTCATGGATGTCACGGACTACCTCAATACCTACAAGCTGTCACCCCATGACCTCGCCATGAAAATCATTCTGGATGTACTTTCGACTACCGGCATTACAGCAACCGCCGGGATCGGGACGAACCTGTTCCTCTGCAAAGTCGCAATGGATATTGTCGCCAAGCACATCCCCGCAGACAAGAACGGTGTACGCATTGCCGAGCTGGATGAGATGAGCTATCGCAAGACGCTTTGGTCACACCAGCCTCTCACTGATTTCTGGCGGGTTGGCCGGGGCTATGCGAAGAAACTTGAAGAACATGGGATGTTCACGATGGGTGATGTCGCCCGCCGCTCCATTACGGATGAGGACTTGCTGTATAAGCTTTTTGGCAAGAACGCAGAGCTTCTGATTGATCACGCATGGGGCTGGGAACCCTGCACAGTCGAAGCAGTCAAAGCATACAGGCCGAGCACAAACAGCTTAGGCTCTGGTCAGGTTTTACATTGCCCGTATGAAGCGGAGAAAGCAAAACTCGTCCTGCGAGAGATGGCCGATCTCCTTGTACTGGATTTGGTAGATAAGGGGCTTGTCACCGACCAGCTTGTTATTACGGTTGGCTATGATATTGAAAATCTTACCGACCCTGAGCGGCGAAAAAAATATCATGGGGATGTAGTCAAAGACCATTACGGGCGGCAAATACCCAAACACGCACATGGGACAATCAATCTCGGTGGACACACATCCTCTACTAAAAAAATAATGGAAGCAACGGCTGAACTGTACGACCGTATTATTGACAAAAACCTCCTTGTCCGAAGGCTGAACATTGTAGCAAACCATGTGATTGATGAAGCATCTGCCCCAAAGCGCGGCGGAGATTTTGAACAGCTTGACCTCTTCACGGACTACGCTGCCGTCGAGGCAGAACGCGAAAAAGAAAATGCGGAGCTTGAGCGTGAAAAGCGAATGCAGAAAGCCATGCTGTCGATTAAAAAGAAGTTTGGCAAGAACGCCATACTCAAGGGCATGAACTTGGAAGAGGGCGCAACAGCTAAGGATAGGAATGAGCAGATTGGAGGTCATAAGGCATGAAGGATCAATATGATGACATCATCAATCTGCCACATCATGTTTCAAAAACACGACCGCAGATGTCAATGTTAGATCGCGCTGCACAGTTTTCTCCGTTTGCTGCGTTGACCGGCTACGATGCTGCTATCAAGGAAACTGGGCGGCTGACAGATGAAAAAGTAAATCTCAGTGAAGAAGAGAAAGAGGCACTGGACAGGAAGCAGCAAATTCTATTAGAAAAGCTGGCTGACCACCCTGCGCTTACCGTTATCTTCTTTGTCCCCGATGAAAAAAAATCGGGCGGAGCGTATGTGACGAAAAGAGGGAAGCTGAAAAAGATAGATGAGTTTGAACGGTTGATGCAGCTCGCCGACGGGACTAAAATCCCGTTGGACGATGTAGCTGAAATTGAGAGCGAACTGTTCCGCGATATGTTCTGAATGTCGCTTGCCATGCGACCAAACCGAAGACGATTTTTTCTATACTGTGACTGTAAGGTGAAGGCCAAGCAGTCACAGTTTTTATTTGGAGGTTTTGATTATGAGAAAGAATTTGACAGAGATCGTTTTCATCCTTGACCGCAGCGGCTCCATGAGCGGCCTTGAGACAGACACCATCGGCGGTTTTAACTCCATGATCGAGAAGCAAAAGAAAGCAGACGGCGAAGCTCTTGTCTCTACTGTCCTTTTCGATAATGTGAGCGAGGTAATTCACGACCGGGTAAACATCCGGGATATTCAGCCGATGACCGACAGGGACTATACCGCCCGGGGCTGCACTGCTCTTCTGGATGCCATCGGCGGTGCGATCCATCACATCGGCAATGTCCATAAGTACGCCCGACCGGAGGATGTCCCGGAGCATACGCTGTTTATCATCACCACGGACGGGATGGAGAATGCAAGCCGGTTTTACAGCAGTGACAGGGTGAAGCAGATGATCGAGCGGCAGAAGGCAAAGTACGGCTGGGAGTTCCTGTTCTTCGGCGCAAACATTGACGCGGTGGAAACAGCGCGGCATTTTGGGATCGGAGCTGACCGAGCCGTCAATTACCACTCTGACAGCGCTGGGACGCAGCTCAACTATGAGGTGCAGAGTGAGGCGATCTCCGCGGTCCGTTGCAGCGCCCCGCTCGGCGCAGATTGGAAGCGCCGGATTGACGAGGACTACGAGAATCGCGGAAAAAGCAAAAAGAAATAAGCTACACAAGCATGAGGAAAGGCGCTTTCGAGCGCCTTTTTTATATCTGCTACCAAGTTTTTCGCAAAAATTGTCCGTTGTAAAGTGAAGGGGATTTTTACGGGGAGAAGCACCGGGAATACGATTTTGAGAGAATAGCAAGCACAGCCGGTGTCCGTACACACGGCGATTTTCGAGTAAGGAAACCCTCCCCTTACTCTTCAAATTGCTTGTTGGGATGTCTCCCAAACCCTCTATCTTTACGAAAGGACAGATTGCCTATGGCAAATAGAACAAGGCCAATCCGCATTGAGTTCTGCGTGTCGGAAAATGAGCATCGGATCATCAAATCAAAGATGGCGCAGCTCGGAACAAAGAATATGGGCGCGTATCTCAGAAAGATGGCGATTGACGGCTACATCATCAAGGTGGACTACACCCAGCAGAAGAAGCTTGCCGCCGCTGTCAGCCGTGCAGCGTCAAATATCAATCAGATTTGCCGCCGTATCAATTCAAAGGGAAACCTTTATGAGGATGATGTCACCGAGCTGAAAGAGAGGCAAAAGGAAATATGGCAGTTACTAAAATCAAGCCAATCCGAGGAACTGTAAACAAGGCGCTTGCCTACATCCTCGACCCGGAAAAGACTGACGATCAGCTCTATGTTTCCTCTTTCGGCTGTGCTGCCAGCGACGCGGCGGCAAATGAATTTGAGTGGACGCGAAACCTCGCCGCCCAGCAAGGGATGCAGATGCCGAAGGTGATTGCCCGACACCTGATTCAATCCTTCGACATCGGAGAAGTCACGCCTGAGATGGCGCATGAAATTGGCAAGCAGTTTGCCGACGAATGGCTGAAAGGCAAGTATGAGTATGTGATTGCCACCCACATCGACAAGGGGCATTGCCATAATCACATCATCTTCAACGCTGTCAATTTTGTAGACTATCATGCCTACCGAAGCAACCGGCGAACCTACCGGGAAATGCGCCAACTCAGCGATGAAATCTGCAAGGAGCATGGGCTTTCCGTGATCCCGCCCTCGCAGAGCAAGGGCATGGACTACAAGGAATACACGGAGGCCAAACGCGGCACGAGCTGGAAGCAAAAACTCAAGCAGACCATCGACCGCTGCATCATCACAGCGAAGGATTACGATGAGTTTTTGAAGCTCATGCAGGAAGCCGGATATGAAATCAAGACCGGAAAATACATCTCCTTCCGTGCTGAGGGACAGGAGCGTTTTACCCGTGCAAAGACCATCGGAGACAACTACACCGAGGAACGGATCAAAGAGCGCATTCAGGGGCGCGGGAACCGCAAGCGCCAGATGCAGACCTCTCGCCGGGGTATCTCCCTCATCAGCGACATTCAGGAGCGCATCCAGCTCATCGGCAGCAAAGGTTACGAACACAAAGCGAAGCTCACCATTCTCAAAGAGGCTGCGCGTACCCTCAACTATCTGACTGAGAACAACCTTCTGCAATATGCTGACCTTGAAAAGAAAGCCGAGGACATTCACAGCTCCTATACTCGCACCGGCAGCGAGCTGAAAAATGTTGAAGCCAGACTGCGTGAGGTACAGCCGCTTATCAAAAACATCTCGAACTACCAGCGGCTCAAACCGGTTTATGATGCCTATATGAAGGCGGCGGACAAACCGGCATACCGGGCCAAACACGAAGCAGAGCTTGTCATCTATGAGGCGGCAAAGAGCACTCTTCTCGCCATACAGGGCGACGGAAAATTGCCGAGCTTGAAATCTCTGCAAACCGAACAACAACGGCTCGTGGACGAGCAGCAGCGCCTTTATGACGAACGCGCCAAGTTGAAAAAAGAAGCTCGCCTGATTGACACGATGAAGGCGAATGTGGATGATTTCCTCAGTCCCTCGATGGCAAAGGAACAGGAGAAATCCCGCAGCGGAGAACTCGAATAAGCAAAAGAAAAAGGCTCACCGAAACCTACTGCAAGATTTCGGTGAGCCTTCGTTATTTCAGGGTTTAACTTGTTTTGAATGCTTGATCATCGTGTCGATGACATCATAAATCTGAGAGCGATCCTCCGCAGGAAGTTTATCAAGCTTTTGAGCCAGAAGCGAATCTTTTACCAAATACCCATTGTCAAGGACATCCGCAAGGATCATATCCGCTGAAACGCCGAGAGCGTTGATTATGGAAATCAAGGACTCAAGAGAAGGCGTTTTTTCGCCGCGCTCTATTGCGCCCACATAGTTAATACTCAGGTCGGCTTTTTCCGCAAGGTCCTCTTGACGAAGCTTCCTCATCAGGCGGTATTTGCGGATATTTTTGCCGACGGACTCAAGCCTCATCACAGCACCTCCTATCAGCGTGTAATACACACTAATAGTATAGGTGACACGGCTATCACTATACACATTCTATATGGAAGTCGCCAACGCTAATAGCGTTGATTTGTTCATGGAGTTGTGCTATCCTTTTATTTTGAAGAGGTGTATCTTGAGATGGGAAAAGAAGCGACAGCGACCTTCATTGGTCACAAGGAATGCTACGGTGTCCAAGCAGAGGATGTCCGTCGAGAAGTTGAAAAGCTTATCGCCTCCGGGGTTACTGACTTCTTAAATGGCGGCATGGGCGGGTTTGATTGGATGTGCGCAAGGGTTGTCTTTGACCTGAAAAAGAGCTATCCGCAGATAAGGAACTACCTTGTCATCCCCTACCTCACTTTCAACATTGCCGAGCCAAAATACTTCGATGACATTATCTATCCAGAAGGCTTTGAGAAGTATCATTTTAAGGCTGCGATCCCAGCAAGGAACCGGTATCTCGTTGATAACGCTGCATACGCTTTGTGCTATGTGACTCACGGCTGGGGAGGCGCTGCGCAAACACTCGAACGCGCTCAGAAAAATGGGCTGACAATAATCAATTTAGGAGAGAGGAACGATGGGAGAGATAATCTATGAGAAACACTTTCACAAAGAAACAATAGAGGAACTCAAGAAAGAAAGAACCGACCTCGTAGAAGCCTTCGGAGAAGATGCAAAGCAAGCACCTTCGTTCAACGAAATCATGAAAAAGATTTATAGCAATGTAACTTACCTTGCCTTGCCGGAACGCGAGAAAATGGCGCAAACTTTCATCGAAACAGCCATAGAAATCTCAAATGACTATGAGCTGGATATTGAGATTGAGGAACATCTGAGTCACATTTCTGCCACCTACTATTTTGATTGCGGCGCGTGCATGGGCTTCCTTAGAAGAATTATTGAGATGTCGGATGACATCTCCTCAGACTGAAGACAAACCGGGTTTAGGAGAGAATTCCTAAGCCCGGTATCTTTATGTCTGTAAATAATCCTGATAATAAACGGGAAAGATACTCTCTTAAGGGCTTCAGAAGCCCGTATCTTTCCTTCATTTTTGCCAACTTTTTGAGATTCATGCACAGATAAGTAAGCCCGACCTTCATCTCCATCCGGGCTTTCCCTACCATGTTCGTATATCTCAGACCATGCATCTCCTTGGCTGTCCCGAAGATCCTCTCTATGGTCTCCTTACGCTTTTCGTAGATATCTTTGTTTCCTCGGGTATACCGTATATCCTCACATACCTCCATGTAGTCTTCCCACACATGACGGGTAACTGTCTTTTGGTGATTCTTGCTCAGGGTACAGCTTGTAAGGTACGGGCAAGATATACAGTCACACGGGTTGCTTTTATATTCCCTGTATCCAGCCCTGTTGGTTGTGGAATACCTGAGCATCTTATCCGCAGGACACAGATAGCAGTCATACATCTCATCATAAACATACTCGTACTTTCTGAAGAACCCTTTCTTCGTCATGGGACTTTTATAAGGGAATAACGGTTCCACTCCGTCATCAAGGAGCAGCTTAGCTATCGCCGGCGTCTTGTATCCGGCATCCGCCACCACCATCTTCAGTTCTTTATTCCTGATCTTCTTATATATCTCCGGAAAGGTCTTTGAATCATGATCGTTTCCGGGATGTATGCTATATCCGAGGATCCATCCGTTCTTGTCACAGGCTGTCTGAGCACTGTAGGCGAATACCTCCTTATGATCTCCCTTATGGAACCATCCGCTTTCCGGATCTGTCTTACTCGTCTTTACAGTTTTCTCCTCCTTTGTTCCCGACCCGTCTTTCGGGTCATCATCCTTATCCTTTAACGGCCTTTTTCCGTGTTCCTCACGGTCCTTGTCTATTTCAGCCTTGAGTGCCGTCTCATAAAACCTTGCCGTCTTTTCCGCCTCCGCCTTTATGAACTTCTTATTGTTTGCAGCTGCTTTTATGTGGGTCGAGTCTATGAATACCGTGCTCATGTCCACGAACCCACAGTTCATGCATTCATACAGTACCCTCTCAAAGATCCTCTCATAGAGGTCTGTTCCCTTGAACCTTCTCGTATAATTCTTCCCAAAGGTCGTGAAATGAGGCACTTCGTCAAGCATCGACAGACCGAGGAACCATCTGTATGCCACGTTCACCTCGATGTCCTTTATCGTTTGCCTCATGCTCCGGATACCATAAAGGCACTGTATAAGCTGTATCTTTATCAGCATCACCGGGTCTATGCTCGGCCTTCCGTTATCAGCGCAGTACCTGTCCTCCACAAGACCATAGATAAAGCTGAAATCTATGCTCTGTTCTATCAGCCTCAGAAGATGGTCCTTCGGTACCATGTCGTCCATGGAAAAGAACATCATCTGTTCCCTTTTCTTATCGGCTTCGCGGGTCATCATAGGCCTTTTCTCCTTTGATCCTTGATACTATTATTTTACCTTATTTCCAACACTTTCTCATTATTTTTAGCCACAAAAAAAGACAAAGCCCGCATTTCTTTGGACTTTGTCTTCAGTCTGTTGAGATGTCGGATGACATCTCCTTCTTTGACCACATTAAAGGTTTTGATATGGTCATGTCCCTCGACTTTTACACAAAGGCTGTATTCAAAAGGGACCGGCTTATTCAGCCCCAATGGTCTGACCTGAGCCGCTGAAAGGCGCTCAGGTTTCATTTGCCCCCTAATGCTTCGAGAGCTTGCAACTTTTTTGTAAATACTCGAAGAAATGCGTTGTAGACACCAAGCGTTTCTGCTACAATGTAAATTGTGTTTTTGTACCCGTCACAAACCGCAATATAAGGAGCGTTTGTATGAGAATAAGCTACAAGAAATTATGGGTGCTGCTCATCCAAAAAGATATATCCAAGGCGACGCTGCGCAAGGATGTAGGGCTATCCACAGGCACTATGAGCAAACTCAATAAGGGAGAGGAAGTCGCGCTGACAGTTTTAATGCGTCTATGCGACTACCTTGATTGCGACATCGGAGATATTTGCGAAGTGCTGCGCGACGAATAAGATGTTCCCTACGGTAAAAACAGTTAGATAAAATTCGGGGGTCGTTGGGCATCCAAACGATCCTCAAGTAATGGAGATGAAGATATGGCATATCAAAGCGAAGCAGAGCTTGAACTGCAATTCATAGATCAACTGAATAAGCAGGGATATAGCACCGTTTCTGTTCCCGACTATGATGCGTTGGTCGAAAACTTCAAGGTGCAATTCGAGGCGTTCAATGCAGATAAGCTCGATAAGCCGCTCACAGATAAGGAATGGGAACGCATTCTTAATCTGATGCTTGGCAAATCTGTTTTCCAAAGTGCAAAAATCCTCAGAGACAAATTTGTCTTAGAGCGAGAAGACGGGACGAAGGTGTATCTTTCGTTTTTTGACAGCGACCACACCAAGAATATTTTTCAGGTAACGCACCAGACGACAGTTGTCGGAAAGTATGTCAATCGCTACGATGTGACGCTCCTTGTCAACGGACTTCCCTTGATTCAGGTGGAATTAAAGCGAAGGGGCATCGACATCCGAGAAGCGGTCGATCAGGTGATGCGCTACAAAAAGCATTCCTACAACGGTCTGTACCATTTCATCCAAATCTTCGTTGTTTCCAACGGTGTAGACACGAAGTATTTTGCAAACTCGGATCGGGAGATGCTGCACAGCCTCGCATTCTTCTGGACAGACTTCGACAATGTGCGGCTTACCAATTTGAAGGATTTCTCGATTGCCTTCCTCGCCCGTGACCATATCATCAAGATGCTGACGCGGTATATGATCCTGAATGATACGGATAAACTGCTTATGGTCATGCGCCCCTATCAGGTATATGCGGTCGAAGCTCTTGTCCGGCAAGCGACATTGACCAACCGCAATGCCTATGTTTGGCATACAACCGGCGCGGGAAAAACGCTGACTTCCTTCAAGACGGCGCAGATCCTCGCAGCCAATCCAAATATCAAAAAGGTAATCTTTCTCGTTGACCGCAAGGATTTGGACTCTCAGACCACGGAAGAGTTTAATAAGTTTGAAAATGGCTCGGTAGATGCCACTGACCGCACCGATGTCCTTGTGAAGCAGATGCAGGACAAAAACCGGCAGCTTATTGTAACCACCATGCAAAAAATGGCGAATGCTGTCAAGCGCCCTCAGTATGCAAAGATCATGGATGCGTACAAAGATGAGAAGGTTGTTTTTATCATCGACGAGTGCCACAGAAGTCAGTTTGGCGATATGCACAAGGACATTGTGAGACACTTCCAGAAAGCTCAATTCTTTGGCTTTACAGGAACACCCCGCTTTGAAGTCAACGGAAAAGTAGAAGGAAAAATCACGCAAACCACGGAGATGCTGTTTGGGGAGTGCGTCCATAACTACCTGATCAAAGACGCTATCTTTGACAACAATGTCCTTGGCTTTCATGTGGAATACATAAAGACGATGGAAGGCGATTTTGACTGGGACGATCCCACGCTGGCAGATGCCATTGATGTCAATGAGCTTTATCTGTCCGAAGAGCGTATGTCGCTCATTGCCAATCATATAGTCCAAAATCATAAAGCAAAGACACGGAACAGGCAATACACCGCAATCTTCGCCGTTTCGTCGATTGAGGCGCTGATCAAGTATTATGACATCTTCAAGAGCATAAAGCACGACTTGAACATCTCCGGTATCTTCTCTTATGGGCAGAACGAGGATGCAGAAGGCAAGGATGAGCACAGCCGCGATGCTTTGGAGAGGATCATCAAAGATTATAACGAGATGTATAGCACCAACTTCTCGACCGATACCTTCGCAGCCTATCACAAGGATATTTCTGACCGTGTGAAGGGCAAGAAGACAAAGCCATTGGACATCCTGCTTGTGGTCAATATGTTCCTCACCGGTTTTGACAGCAAAACGCTTTCCGTCCTCTATGTGGACAAGGACTTGAAGTATCACGACCTGTTGCAAGCCTATTCCCGCACGAACCGCGTGGAGAAAGAGACAAAACCCTTCGGCATTGTCATCTGCTACCGCAACCTCAAAAAGCAGACGGATGACGCGCTTACTTTGTTTTCAAAAACGCAAGATACTTCCGGCATTATTGTCCCGGACTATGACTTCTTTGTCGAGAAGTTCAATGAGATGGTCATAAAGCTCAAAGAGATCGCCGCCACTCCCGCAGCCGTGGACACCATGCAGAGCGAGGATGATCAAAAACTCTTCGTTGTCACCTTCCGCGAGCTGACCAAGTATCTGCAATCGCTGCATACCTTTATCGAGTTCAGCTTTGACCAGGATGCACTCACGATGTCTGAGCAGGAGTATCAGGATTATAAGAGCAAATATCTGATGCTCTACTCGAAGCAAAAAACAGACCGTGAGGTTGTCTCTGTTCTGAACGATGTGGACTTCTGCATTGAGCTTATGGAGAGCGACCGAATCAATGTCGCCTACATCATGAATCTCATCCGCAACATCCACTTTGATGACGCGAAGCAGAAGGACTATGACATCAAGCACATCAAAGATGAACTTGGAAGGACAGACAACCCGCAGCTGCTCAAAAAGGTTGAGATCCTGCAATCGTTCTTGGACACGGTTGTTGCGGGGCTTAACAGCGCGGATGAAATTGACGCTGCCTACAACGACTTCGAGAACGCGGAAAAACAAAAAGAGATTGAAGCCTTTGCCCATCAGGAGGACATCGACTCTAAGGTGCTCACCGACTTCATCTCAGAATACGAGTTCTCCGGTACGATGGATGCCGGAAACATCCGCGACCGGCTCACAAAGCCGATGCCGCTTTTGAAGAAGCGTTCTTTGGTCAACCGTATCGTGGACTTTATCAGAAAACACGCCGAGAAATACCAATAAGGAGAATAAGAAATGGACAACTCTATTCAGGCTCATCAGAAAGAGCTTTGCAACAAGCTCTGGGCAATGGCAAACGCCCTTCGCGGCAATATGGAAGCCTATGAGTTCAAAAATTACATCTTGGGCATGATCTTCTACTACTACCTTTCGGACAAAACCGAAAAGTACATGGTCAACCTTTTGAAAGATGACGGGATCAGCTATGAAGAGGCATGGGCTGATCCTGAGTACAAAGAAGCTGTCGTAGAGGAAGCTCTGCGTGACCTCGGCTATGTGATTGAGCCGCAATTCCTCTTCCGCAAGATGGTCAAGATGGTCGAGAACCGTTCCTTTGACATCGAGTTTTTGCAGAAGGCTATCAACTCCCTGATGGAGTCCACCATAGGTAACGACTCTCAGGAAGACTTCGATGGCTTATTTTCCGATATGCAGCTTGATTCTACAAAGCTCGGGCATACTGTAAAGGATCGCAGCTCTGTAATGGCGAAGATTATCTCTTCCCTTGACGAAATCAACTTCGGCGTGGAAGACACCAAAATTGATGTGCTGGGCAATGCCTACGAGTACCTGATCGGTCAGTTTGCCGCGACTGCCGGAAAGAAAGCCGGTGAGTTCTATACCCCTTCGGGTCCTGCCGAGTTGCTTTGCCGCCTCGCTTGCCTCGGATTGACGGATGTGAAGGATGCAGCCGACCCGACTTGCGGTTCCGGCTCGCTGCTGCTGCGCCTGAAAAACTACGCGAATGTCAGAAACTACTATGGGCAAGAGTTGACCTCAACTACATACAATCTCGCCCGAATGAACATGATTCTGCGAGGCATTCCGTACCGCAACTTCAATATCTACAACGGCGATACTTTGGAGCATGACTATTTTGGCGACAAGAAGTTCCGCGTTCAGGTTGCTAATCCGCCATACTCTGCGAATTGGTCTGCTGATATGAAGTTCATGGAAGATCCCCGCTTCAACGAATATGGCAAGCTTGCCCCGAAAAGCAAGGCGGACTTTGCCTTTGTGCAACACATGGTCTACCACATGGATGAAGACGGACGAGCCGTTGTCCTGCTTCCTCATGGTGTTCTCTTCCGTGGTGCTGCCGAAGAGGTGATCCGCAAGCACCTCATCCAAAAGCTGAATGTGCTGGATGCCGTCATTGGTCTTCCGGCAAACCTCTTCTTCGGCACCGGTATTCCTGTCTGTGTCCTCGTACTCAAGAGGGAGCGCAACGGCAATGCGGATAACATCCTATTCATCGACGCTTCCAAGGACTTTGAAGCCGGAAAGAATCAGAACATCCTCCGGCAAAGCGACATCGACAAGATCGTAGACGCATACCAGCGCCGTGAGGACATTGATAAGTATGCTCATGTGGCGACGATGCAGGAGATTGAAGAGAACGGCTTCAACCTGAACATCCCCCGCTATGTCGATACCTTTGAGCCGGAAGAGGAAATTGATCTGAACGAAGTAGCTGCGGAAATCCGCAAGCTCCAAAGTGAAATCAAGGACATCGACGCGGAATTGAAGCCGTATTTTGATGAGCTGGGGCTGGATTTCCCGTTTGATGTGGAGGGCAAATAATTATGGCAAATGTATCCTCAAGTAACGGTCTCGAAAAGCGCCCGAAACTGCGCTTTCCGGGCTTTGACGAGCCGTGGCACGGCAAACCATTTGGCGATCTTATTCAGGAGTATAGTGATCGCACTCAAACGGAAGACGAAGATACTCTTCTCTCTGCTGCGATAGAAGGAATGTTCCTAAATTCAGAGTTGTTTGGTCATCAGCGTGGAGCGAGCAACAAAGGTTATAAGAAAATCAAATACGGTACAATGGTCTTATCTACCCAAAATCTGCATTTAGGAAACGCAAATGTAAACCTCCGTTTTAAGAACGGCATGGTATCTCCTGCATATAAAACCTATGATATAACGGGATGCTCGATAGAACTGCTGGCACATTGGATTAAATCAGATGCTGCAAAACATTTCTTTTATAATGCTACAACCGTCGGTGCGAGTATGTGCCGACGAAATGTGGAATGGGAAACGCTCTATGAGCAGCCCCTGTTTTTGCCATCCACTGACGAACAAGATAAAATCGCTTCCTTCCTGAGCTTTTTGACTCAAAGAATTGATGCGCAGCAAAAATATGTTGCGACACTCAAGAAGTATAAAAGAGGTGCGGTAAGGTGTCTTCTTTCGGCAAAATCATGTCCGCTCAGAAATGCGAGATGGACAACTGCAAAGATGGGCGAACTCGGCAGCTTTGTGAAGGGTGCGCCTCTTTCCAAAGCCGATATATCCGAGGATGGTACCCCCTTTATCCTTTATGGAGAACTTTATACCACCTACAACGAGGTTGTAACCAGCGTCAAAAGACGGACGCAAGCACAAGTTGATGAAACTTTTCTGAGCCGTGTGGGTGATGTCGTGATCCCGACTTCCGGCGAGACGCCAGAAGAGATTTCAACGGCTTCCTGCGTTATGCTGCCCAATGTCATTCTTGCCGGAGACCTCTATATTTTCCGTGGCGATAAGGTGGATGGACGAATTATGAGCTATCTGCTTAATCATGTTGTTAATGCAAAAATCGCCCGCATAGCACAGGGGAAGTCAGTTGTCCATATTCAAGCGAGCGAATTGTGCAAGCTCACATTGACATACCCGGATAAAAGCACGCAGAACACGATTATAGGATTCCTTTCCTCGCTTGATGATAGGATCATGAATGAAGAAAATGCGCTTGCTTTTTTGTCCGATCTAAAAGAGGGGTTATTACAGCAGCTATTCATATAAAGAGTTGCTGTAACAATGCTTCCTTAGTGCGTACAAGTCCATGAACACAAGCCTGACAAATATCAATCCTATGATCCAAAGCATAAAGCACAGAGGCTATTTGTGACTGCACTTCGAAAGAGGGAAATGCAATGGATGTTTTTTGTATTTCGCTTTTGCTGATGGAGGAAACCTTTGTCCCTTGTACCAGCGGAAGTATTTGCGTTCTAAATCTTTTGGAATTGATAAAGTAACCAAGATACATAGAAGCAAACGAAATCTTAGGGCGGCATGGTATTGTGTGAAGACCTGATAATGCCTTTGTATCAGCGACTCCAACAATTTCTACCGCCTTACCAACTGTATAATCTTCTGCGGTGTCTGCGATCACGATGTCACCATTTCGCAGATAACTACTCCGAGCAAACTTTGAAAGGCTCACATCCGAGCGAATGTATGGTACCTTTGACTTGGACAGATCAACCACCGCGCCGTATTTAATCAGAACATCTCCATAGTGGATGTTATATGCTATTCCGTTTTCAGTTGACATTTCATCCCGCGAGAAGGTGTTGTTCTGTAACAGATCAAATGCTTCACTAAACGGAACTGTCATCCATCTTTCGCCTGGTCCTTTCTCCCCAAAAAGCTCATCTGAGAGTCCTCTTTTATACTTCTTGAGGGCATCGACAAAGGAACGCTGAAGCTCAACTCGTTCGTTCAAGCATTCTAACAGAGAAGCGATTTTATCCTGTTCCTCTTTACAAGGAAGATCAAACTTTGCAGATTTTAACGCTTCGAACGAAAGAACAACTTGACTTGTTCCGACCGCAAACACTGACAGTTTTTTTCGTGCTCGGGCTGACGAGTTGAGATATTCTGTCATAAAAGTGCTGTTCGCATTTTTGAATCGAAAGACCGGATAGAATTTACTTACAATAGCCTTGTCGCTGATTTTGTTAATGTTGAAGGTAAACCTTCCGTCATCGCTTCTATTTCTATATGTGCAAAAGCCAAGAGGTATAATGTTATAGCCGTCTGTATCGTGCCTTTGTTGAGAGCCAAAATGATCTATTTGTCTTTGAAGTCCTTCACGAGAAGATGTAAGGACTTCAAAGTCATGTTCTCCATGAACTTTCTCTGAATATGGCTCAATAATTGTACCAAGGGTAGTGCGATGCCAGCTTGGAAATTCTCTTCCGCAATCATCTCTAAACGATAATGCTGGGCGCTTTTCGAGACCGTTACTTGAGGACGATAATGCTCTGTTTGC
>OLOH01001195.1_pt1 | contig 15314 bp, 17 predicted proteins | sample 1673221 | NCBI WGS metagenome assembly OLOH01 (sample SAMEA3136767, study PRJEB25190) | human gut metagenome
ACTTTGGAGCGCTGTCGTCTGCTTTAACATTTGTCAAGGATACCCCTACTATACAGCAGAAAACCATAACACTTGTTATAACTGATGCAATTTTTTTACTTATCATAAGACTATCTTCCCCCTTTTATTATTGTCTTCTGATAAGTAAACAACTAAGAAGGAAAAAACTTACGCGTTTTTACATAAAAAATAAATTTTCCAGAATTTTTTCAAATTCTTCTTTTTCCATAGATCCTTTAATCTGATAATGTATATCCTTATATTCAAACTCTGCAATATATCTTTCTTCATCTGAATTCTTAATCTCATATTGCTTTACTAAGATACTATGCTTTCCATTTTGAAACTCATATTCGTCTAATAATTGATCAATCGTTTTTTCTCCAAATGATGAATCTGTTGAATTGGTATACATATAATATTTAATTACTTCTTCTCCGTATTGATAAAATAATACAGTCATCCTCTGATCTTTATCTATTATATATCTTTTTAGCACCATATCTTTTGGTTTATATTCCATACGAACCAAATAATCCCCCATTACCTTGGCAATTTCTTTATATATTTCTATTTCATCAATATCCTCAGACTCTTTCGTTTCCATATCTTCAACATTGATAAGATTGTAGTTCTCATCCCCACTTTCTCGTTCCCACAGAACTTTCCAATACGACTTACTCCCAACGCTGGTCATCACGCTTCCGCACACCAGAATCAGCACTGCTGCCAGTGCTCCGATTACAAGCTTGCTTTTCTTCTTTTTGCGGACGACTTTTTTATGCCTCTTGTCGTATTCGTAATCCTGAATCTTATTGAAAAGCTCTTTTTCCATCTCATCAGACACTTTAATGTCATCCAGAGATCTGTCCTCTCGGACTTTCTTTTCAATCTGTTCAGCTTCTTTTTTCATTTCATTTTCCAATGATAATTTTTTCAGTTTTTTCATTTTCTTCACCTTATTCTCTCCAGTTTGTGTGTCCCGTTTTTCTTGACATTTTTTCAAATAAGGGTAATATGATGCTATAAGGCTAGTGTTCTCAATTTACTTTGAACAGTAGCACTCTACACTAAATCTGGAGGTTAATTTATGAAGCGAATTATATTGACCGGCGGCGGTACTGCCGGACATGTCACTCCGAATATAGCCCTGATTCCAAAGCTTAGAGAATTAGGCTATGATATTCAATACATAGGTTCTTACAATGGAATTGAAAAGGAACTGATTGAACCTTTTGGAATTCCATATCATGGAATTTCTTCTGGAAAGCTGCGCCGTTATTTCAGTCTGCAGAATTTCACAGATCCATTCCGTGTGATCAAAGGCTTTGGTGAAGCCCGTAAGTTAATCAAAGGCTTAAAGCCTGATGTTATTTTTTCTAAAGGCGGATTTGTTTCGGTTCCAGTTGTTCTTGCTGGAAAGCGATGCAAAGTTCCGGTCATTATTCATGAGTCTGATATGACACCTGGCCTGGCAAATAAACTGGCAATTCCATCTGCTGTCAAAGTCTGCTGTAACTTCCCGGAAACGTTAGATGCTCTTCCGGAGGGAAAAGCTGTTCTTACCGGTTCTCCGATTCGTCAGGAACTTCTTACTGGTGATAAGGATACCGCCAGAAAGATGTGTGGCTTTACAGATGAAAAACCTGTCATTCTCGTAATCGGCGGAAGTCTTGGTGCTGTAGCTGTCAACGAGGCGGTACGTGCTGCCCTTCCTGAACTGCTGAAACAGTTCCAGATCATCCATCTCTGCGGAAAAGGAAAGGTTGATGATTCTCTGAAAGAAATCAAAGGCTACTGTCAGTTTGAATATATCAAAAATGAACTGCGTGATCTCTTTGCTCTTGCAGATGTTGTTATCTCACGTGCCGGTGCGAATGCAATCTGTGAACTGCTTGCTCTTAGAAAACCGAATCTTCTGATTCCGCTTTCTGCCCGTGCAAGCCGTGGAGACCAGATTCTTAACGCACATTCTTTCGAACGTCAGGGATTCAGTCTTGTAATCGAGGAAGAACAGCTTACAAATGCAACACTTTTGGATGCGGTTCATAACCTCTACGAAAACCGTGAGCAGTTCATAAATGCAATGCATAATTCTGGTCAGCAGGATCCGATTGCTACTATTATCGGCCTCATTGAAGAAGCTGCCGCAAAATAATGTAGTTCATCTACCGGCAGCAGTCTTCATAAAACTACAGTATTCAAAAAGATACCGGGAAACTATCGGCACCACTGTTCCTTATATACTTTTCTTTGTACATTGAACAGTAAACATTTGGTTTTGCTCTTAGTCTTCCCGGTTCATTTCTTCGTACTCCGTTCCGTACTTTTTCTTAATCCATTTCTTTGCTCTGTGCAGAAGACTATGAAGCACTTCGAGTCGAATGCCCATTAATTCTGCTGCTTTTGCCTGAGGCATCTCCATGTAATATACAAGGACAATAGCATCGTACCATCTTTCATTCTTTTCCATCAAATTGGTGAAAATCTTTTCATGAAGCTCTAATCTTTGTTTCTGAAGATCATCTTCCAGAAACTGTTCCTCTGCACTGCTTACCTGTGCTTCATATTTCTCGGTATCCTCTTCACTGTCCCAATTCTCATCAATCTCGAAAATCTCCCGGCTATGCTTTTTCCTGTAATTTAATGCCGCATTTTTTGCCGTTGTAAACAGCCATGAAGAAATATTTTTCTTCTTCATGCTGTCATATCCCATATACAGTTTCAGAAAAGTGTCTTGAGTAATATCTTCCGCTGCACTATAACTGCCTGAATAAGTGTATGCCGCTTTTAGAATGAGATTTTTATATTGTTCATAAATCTCATTGAATTCGCGATTTTCTGTTAACATATCTTCTCCAGTACTATTTTAATTTTTCAAGTATCTCTTTCTTATCTTCTTCTGTAAGTTCTCCCATATGCCATCCGAGACCTACATTGTCATTCTTATATCTTGGGATTAAGTGCATATGGAAATGGAATACCGTCTGTCCAGCTACCTCTTCGTTGTTCTGAACGATATTATAACCATCACATCCAAGTACATCCGTCATCTTTGTAATCATCTTTTTTGCCAGACAGATTGCTTTTGAAGCTGTTGCCTCGTCAATATCATACAGATTGCGGTAATGATTCTTCGGAAGGATCAGCGCATGTCCTTTTGATGCCGGTCCAAGATCCAGAATTACTCTGAACTCCTCATCCTCATACAATGTTGCTGATGGAATCTCTCCATTTGCTATTTTACAGAAAATACAATTATCATCTCTCATGATCTTTCCTCTTTCCATTTTATTTTATCTGTAGTATAGACCATTTTTCAGAAAAAGAGAATACATTTTTCAGACAACAGGTCGAAAAAGGTCGAAAATAGTCGAATGATTTTTATTGAATGCTGTTTTCGGTGGTGCTACACTCTTACCGAACTCAAGAAAATCTAACTATTAGGAGTAAGTATTATGTTAACAAATATCGATCTTGAAAAAATGAACCACCTGATGGAAACAAACAAAGATGCAAAAGAGATTATCACACAGCTTCTGAAGAACCATGATGCTGCTGTTGCTACAATTGCACATGAGATCCGTAATCCTATGACGGTTCTTTATTCTTCTATGCAATTAATGAGCTCTCTTTATGCTGAAACTGCTAAAGGTTCCTGTGTCTGGGAAGAATGCATGGATGGCGCCAGACATATGTGTGATTTGCTGGATGATCTGACAGAACTCAACAACGGAAACCAATTAAACCGTGCTTCCTTTCCTCTTGGACATGTTCTTCGCAACTCTGCTGTTCTGTTCGCCATGTCTCTCAACTTTGAAAAATCAAAGATTGAGATGACTTCCAGTATTGATAAGAATATAAAAAGGTTCAATGGTGATCGCACCAAATTAGAGGAAGTCTTCTTAAACATACTTACAAATGCCAAAGACGCTCTTGCCGATTGTAAGTATGCCCCACGTCTGCAGTTTCGCGCAAAGAAGCTTGACGATAAAATTCTGATTCAATGTCAGGATAACGGCTGTGGTATTCCGACTGAAATTGTTGATAAGCTTTATGAACCATTCTTTACAACAAAAGAAAACGGTACCGGTCTTGGTCTCGCAGTTTCCAAAAGAATCATTGAAGCACATAATGGAACGATCGACATTACATCTGACCATACCAATGGAACAATCGTATCGATCACACTTCCTGCGTAAAATATCAGATATCGTTAATATCAGATACCGTTAATATCAGATACCGTTAGGATCTTTTGATCTTTTCTTCGATAGGTTAGCAGCGCTGTCAGGAAACCGCAAATCAATCCGCCTACGTGAGCCAGATTATCTACGCCTGTACTGGTAAATCCAAAATAGAGACTCAGTACAACCATAATCAGCATGCCTCTTCCTGACAGTGTTCCCAGCCTTCCCCTGTTCGCAAATACAATCCAAAGCAACCCTCCCATTAGTCCGAAAATTGCTCCCGATGCTCCGGCAGATACAATCTGTCTGTCGTGCATGGTATTCCAGTACAAAGACAGCAGATTACCACCTATTCCACTGATAAAATAGCAGAACAGAAACCGAATTTTACCGGCCTCTTTTTCAAAAATCGATCCAAGTGCCCACAAAAGCACCATGTTATTTAATAAGTGTGAGATTCCAAAATGCAGAAAAAGACTGGTAAACAGCCGATAATATTCCTGTTTTTCTGTAATATATGGTTCATACATTGCTCCATGCTGCAACATAAAATAACCATCCTCAGTCCGTCCGATCATAGTAAGAACAATAAACACCAGAATATTGATTCCTATCAACGTGATCGTCATTATTTCTTTTGGTCTCTCTTTCATTCTTTCTGACTCCCTTTTGACTTCTATGATATGTTTTTGAATCTGCGTATACTATACCACATCCTATATATCATTCATAGTCATCGGCTTCTGTTATCAGATCTTCCCATTCTCCCCATTTTCCAGACTTAAAGCGTTTTGCAAATTTCTTGATCGGACCATATCTCTTTTCTTCCATCACTGCATAATTCTCTCTCGCCTTGTTATAATAGCTGTTTTCCTGTACCTCAATGTTTTGATTTTCTTCCATTTCTCTTCTGTCTTTTTCTCTCTTACTTTCTTCTCTGATCTTCTCTTCTTTGGACTTTTCTTCCCTGTTTTTTGCTTCTTCCTCATACTGCTGCAGTATGCTTTCCAGATCATACGTTTCTTTTAGCGTTTCTTTGTGAAGCATGCAGGCAAGTTGAATACTCTCCAAATCCTGATAATCAACTTTCCTTACAAAATACTCCGTCAGCTCATGATAAGACACCTGCCAGGTCTTCTCATTCTCTGGAAAAAAACAGAAAAAATAGTTTTCATTCTTTTCAAAAATATATTTTTCTGAAAGCATCAGATAATTTGGTTCTAACATATAATCTTTCATTTTTTCCATAACACTGAGAAATTGTCTTGTCAGTTTTAATATCTCTTCTGCTCTGATATCTTTATTTTTATAATACGTTTCCAACGACTGTGAATGTCCTGTATGATAATAATATCTACTTGCACCTTCCATTCCACATCCACTTACTCTCAATAATCCGGGAATCCGATTATTCTTAAGCATCCGCATCTGATAATTCTCCCGATACGGTTGTACGCTGTCTATTATGATTTCAGATTCTGCCACTCTGCTCTGCTGATTTGTCTTTTTTTCTTCCATCTGATTTTCTTCTCCCTTCACTTTTTCAGCTTTACAGAAATCTATTTTTTCCATCTGACTTTTTCTTCTGGTTTCACCTTCGTTGCACGTTGTATCAGATGAATCTTCATTCGTCCTTTTGATGCAAAAACTTCTACCTCTATTTTCTTCCCTGATAGATCAACTCTGGTTGTTATATTTTCCAAAAAAATCAATTTTCCACTCGTCCTTTCTCGGAAAAAAGCATCCAGATCTGCGTCTTCTATCTTTTTCCTGTCCATTTCAACTCCTGTCACAGCCGTTTCCGCTGCCGCTGCGTTTAAAATTGCCTTATCATGAAAGTAAAAAATGATCGTGATGAGCAGAAAAAATAGAATTAAGCAAAAAGGAATAAGGTAAGACATCTCTACCACTGTACTTCCTTTCACGTATTTTTTCGTATATTTTTCAGTAAACTCCACCAATCATGCCTCCCAGATAAGCAACTGTCAGAAATGGAATAAATGGAAATGAATTTTTTCTTGTATACTTCTTTCGTGCGATCATAATTCCTCCGTAAACAGATGCGATCAGAAATGCAGCAAACAGAATCCAAAGAAGATTCCATCCCCCAGATAAAATTCCAAGGATCAAAATTAATATGCTATCTCCGTAACCAAATGACTCTTGTGTGAACCAACTAAAAAAAAGAAATACACCTCCACACACTCCACCGGCTACCATCATCCTGAGTTCTCCTTTGCTGCATAGTACCTGACATAAAACTGCAATCGCAAGCAAAATCAAAAGACTTCTTACACTTACTTTCTTCCAACGAATATCTATCACAGACAAAATCAACAGATACACTGCTATAACAGCTTGAAAAAACATCCATAGATTTTCCCTTCCATTTTGCCCGAATACATTCATTATTTTGCACATTTAGAACATCCTCCTCTTCCTGCTACTTTGCTTTTATGAACTGCACGTATTGTTCTCTTCAGAGAACTGCAATTCAATGAGTTGTGATACCGGTTTCCATAACTGGTAATATATACACCATTCATTGCCTGTCCATAAACACATTGCTCACATTTATGGTATTTTCCTCCACCTTCATTTCTCATATTTTGTAATTCTGAGTATTGAACATATTGAATAGATAATTGAAGATAGCTGCACTGATAGTCTGAATGCCATACTGTTCCTTTTTCTGTGATATAGACAATCTGTCCGTCTTCATTTCCCTTTCTATCTTTTTGATAACCATTCCATGCACTGACTTTAAACTCATCTTTCAACTTCACCGAAGGACTTTTCATTAGTGGAACCGGAATCTTTATCTTGTACTCGATAACAACATTTATCTCTTCTGTTCCCGGAATCCAATAAGACTTCCAGCAACTGATAGCTGATGTACCACCATTCAGAATACTTCTCTCAATTCTTTCTTCTCCAATCAGATTCACCAGATCTGATTTTAATTGAATTGTATTCAATACAGGAAGGACAGCCGTTGACTCTGCTGCCTGTTTGGCTGCATCACTTCCTGCTGCATGGATACAGCCTCGTATACTCTGGATTTCAATTAAAAAAATCAAACTTAATACTGCAAACATAAAGAGGGGAACTGCAAATGCAGCTTCTATTGTTACACTTGCTCTTACCCCCGGTGCAGATGCCCTTTCTCTTGTTGGACTGGTATTTTTTACCTGTTTATTTGACATCGCAGCTTTTCCTTTCTAAAGTGTGTGGGTTTCCTGCAAGAGGGATTGCAGGATTCTGAGTGTACGTTTTGGGGTGTACAAAAGAAGGTCTGAAAGGGCATCTGCACCGGGGGTAATTCTGGCTTCATTCATATCCGAAATAAACCGGATATTGGTAATTTAGATTTTTATAAACGATTATCTTATTCTGTATTTCTAATTTAGTCACACATTGATCTGCCTGAAACAAAATATGTTTGGAATGGAGTGCCTCTTCTACACAATCTAAAGTCCGCATTGTAATTTCCGGCACTGATTTCAAAAAGAGAAACATCCTGATATAATCGGAATATCCGACTCCTTCTCCGGAATCATTTCCCCTTACACTTCCACCATCTGTCAGAAGAAGTGGCAGCTGTGACAGAGAAACAACCCATTTATCTGCACTTTTTACCAGTGGAACTTTTCTTCCATCCAAAAGACAACGAAGATCCATAACACTTTCTCCTCCTGCCCACGCAACAAGTATCATCTGTTTCAAAGCTTCTACCGCTTCAGGCATCAGTAGTAGTGCAGATATTGTCACAGCCAGCGCTTCTGCCTCTGCCACTCGTCCCATATCCTTTGCCAGACAGCCATAATTTCCTGATATTCTCAGAAGAAAAAGACGAAATAACACGGATTCCAGATTTTCTTTATCTGATCCTTTTCCTTGTAGAATATATTCCAGTTCGTATGCTAAAGCATCTGACCGATCAGACTGCCATTCCTTCTCTCCACTTTCATCCGTTCCTTCTGATTGTTCTGAATCCTGCCGAAATGCATAGCCGAATGTTTTGAGAAGATATTCATTGTACAGAAGTTTCTCCGTCGTCTGATCAAGTCCTTTTCTTGTTGGGAATGTCCCATATCCTTTTTTCAAAGTTCTCTTTGATGCCTGCCCCGACAAATCAACACTCTTTTCAGATACTTTTTTTCCTTTCGGAATCACAACAGAAAGAATTCCTTCTTTTTTTATCTTTTGCATAATACGAAACGGATTCTCCTCATCTGGCAGACTTGGACCTTCTTCCACGTCTTCTCCTTCCGTTTGACTGCCGGATGCGTCAAGACTGTCATTCACCCGTTCCATTGCATCTGTCATTTCATCTGTTTTCTTTTCCATATCAAATTCTTCTGTCTCTGTCTGTTCCCATTTCTCTGTTGTTCCGGTAAACTTTTTAACCAGATCCATTCCATACCTTTGTTCCATATAAGCCAGCACTTGTTCTCGAAATGCCTGTCCGGATTGATCTGTCAAATACTGAATTCCCTTGATTTGATGATCTGTAGAACCAGAATTGTAATAATGCAAACGCTGGATCAGATTTTCTTCTTCATAATTTCCTGTCCTGTAACCAAGATCAATTCCCAAAACATGATATTGCTCCATAAGTTCCTGATGATATTCTCCGAAAACGGAGTAGATTGCCCGATCTGTGTCAATTCTGCTGAGATTTTTTGATCCTTGAATCACAGCAGACTCTAGAATTCCAAAGATAAATGAAAGTAACAAAGTAAATGATAAACTTAAAAATACAGTAATTTCGCCTTTTACGGACCGCATGCTATATGCCGGAGCTTTCTGATGTCACTTTCTCAAAAATCGTAGTGATCAAACTAATCAACTGTTCTTTAAAAATCAGCAGAAGCGCAATTAATATAACCAGAATTAAAACCAGTTCAATTGTTGTAATCGCAGCAACATATTTCTTATCTTTATTTTTTCTTATCAATAATTTCCTCATCTTGTATCTCTCCTTCTTTTCTCTCTTTTTTCTCAAATCTGAATCGTCAAAAACGCTGGGACAGTCACGATCACGAACACGACTGCCAACATAAGAAACAACGGTATCATCAACTTTGTTCCTGCCTCTTCACCAAGTTTCTTTGCCATATTTTTCCGTTCCTCAAAAGCTTCCTGCGCTTCTCTTTGTAACAGATTTGTCAGTCCTTTGGTTCCTTTTCTCAAATTCTGACTTAAAAGCATTCCGAACTTTCGGTAAACCGGACTCTCGCACCTCCTTCCAAATGCCTCGTAGCATTCACTTTCCGGTCTTCCATTCTTCAGTTCATTCATTGTATATCTCATCTCTTCATACACTGTTCTTTCTCCAAGATAGTGTTTCTCTTTGTCATATTCTTTTACAATTTGGATCCAGGCTCTTCTCACTGTCATTCCTGCCCCTATATACAGACTGAATTTATTGATCAGCTGCGGATAATCAAACTGCATCTGCCTGATTTCTTTCTTTCGTTGTTCTTTCTGCTTTTGTTTCTCTGCTGTAAACTGGAATACAATCATCACTCCGCCAAGCAAAAGAATTCCAAATGCTCTCATTTCCTTCACAGGCTTCCATGATAATTTTCTTCCATCTACCTGATCTGGCAATATCAGGTAATCCTTTTCCCGCTGTTCCTGATCTGCTTTTTCTACTTCCTGGGATATCTTTTTCAGAACACCTTCCTTCTTTGACAACGGTGTGGAAAACAGGTGTGCATAAAATTCACAGGACATTTTTTCCTCATCATATCGAAGGACAGCGGTTAATTTGACGAGTGTTCCTTCTTCCGTCAGCTTCTCCTGCTTTAAAACACCTCTGCTGTTCATAACCTCATAGTTATCAAGTTCCCATGACACGCTGATTCCCGTATGTGGAATTTCCATAATAAGATTCAGGTCTGACCTGACCTCATCCAGACTTTTGTTTTCACCAAGGATCTGCGTTGGAAGTTCTTCTGCCGCCTTAGAAAGCTGTTCTCCAATCTCTTCTTTTGCATACTTCTTTTCCGAAATCTGAACCTTCATCTTCTCTTTCCACTCGCCTGTCTCCATCTGGATTTTTTCTGTCTTTTTTCCTTCTCCCTGTCCTTTTCTTTCCAAAATCCGGTTTCCATTTTCATCCTGTGCTAATTGACGATGATTATCTGTGACATACACTGCACTAAACATTACGATTGACAATAAAAGAACGATTCCGGCCTTTTTATAGATTCCATATTTTCCTTTGTCAGGCTGAAGTACTTTTTTCCACTTCTTTTTAAATCTCAATCTGTAGAATCCTCCTTCCAAACCTGTATGCTCCAAGATAAAGCACAAGACAAATGCTCATTACGATACATCCGGTCCATGTACCATACAGGACACTTAAGAATTCACCAAATGTCATCTTCATGTAGAGAATCATTATAAATGGGATTACGCTCATGATTTCAAATTCCAGCTTTTTCGCAGCCAGCATGGTCTGTATCTCACGTTCTGTATCGATCTTCTCTCCGATTGTTCTGGCCGCATCTCTGATAATCGCAATTGAATCCCCACCACTGACCTTAGCTGCTGCATAAACTGTAATAAAATTCGTCACATCCTCCTGCTTTACTTCAGCCGCAAATTCATTCAATACGGTTACAACTGACAGATTCAGCTCCAGCTTCCTTACCATCTGACCATATTCTTTTCGAATCCTTGTATTCGCATCATACATTCCAATCAGATCATGATTTGTTTCCCTGATTGCATTCTCTACAGAATATCCTGCCTTAAGTGCCCCTGCCATTGTCTGGATACTATCTCTGAACTGCCTCCTGAATTCCTGTTCTTTTCCGATTGCTTTCTCTTCCATCCACTCCTTCATGTATAAGAACCATAACGGGAACAGGAGAATTGCCGGAAGTATCGATTCATAAAACAAATACAAAATCAGAAGAAATCTCACCGTACATTTTATGATTCCGACAGTATATTCAGTTGGTGTGATATCCTGCAGCCAGGAGTTTTTCTTTATTCGTGATTTCATTTTTCTTCATAAGGCATCCCTGTATCTTTCCATTCTTCATCCCCTCCTCCTTAAATTCATAAAGAACCTTTGTCTGGATCTTTCCATCTTCATAACCTTCCACTTCTACAATCTGCAAAACCTTTCTTGTCTTATCTCGAAGTCTTCCAAGATGAATGATAATATCAAGTGCCGATGCAACTTGTCTTTGAATTGCCTGTAACGGAAGATCAATCCCCATCAGCATCATTGTTTCCAGTCTGTGTAACATATCTGTTGGATTATTGGCATGTCCTGTTGACATTGAACCACTGTGACCATTCAACATTGCTGAAGATATCATATCTACTGTCTCTTCTCCTCTTACTTCTCCTACAACAATTCGATCCGGTCTCATACGAAGTGCTGACTTAATCAAATCTCTGATGGTTACAGCCCCTTCTCCTTCTGCATTCGGTCCGCGTGCTTCTAAGCGCACCAGATTCTGAACTCCCTGAATCTGTAACTCTGCATTATCCTCGATCGTAATCAGGCGTTCTCCTTTTGGTATATAGTTCGACAACGCATTCAGGAAAGTTGTCTTTCCTGCTCCTGTTCCACCACTGACAAAAATATTATATTTTGCTGCTACCAGCTTTTTCAAAAAGTTAGCGGCTTCATCAGTTACGCTGCCTATATGGATCAGCTGTTCCATCGTAATTGCTTCCGATGGAAACTTTCGGATTGTAAGGATTGGTCCATTCACAGCAACCGGATTCAATACAACATTTACTCGAGATCCATCCTTCAGCCTTGCATCCACAATCGGAGAGGCCTCATTTACATAACGGTTCGATTCACCTACAATCTGTTGAATCACATCCAGTAATCTCTCCTGAGACAAAAAACACTTCTTAGACCGGAAAATTCTTCCTTCTTTCTCATAAAAGATATGGTCGATTCCATTTACCATAATCTCTGTAATCGAATCATCTTCAAGAAGCTCCTGCAGAACATCCAGTTTACGAAAAGAGTTGAATAACTCACGCCCGATTCTGATCTTATCACTCAACGAAATATATTCTTCATCTGCTGCCTCATCCAATACTGTGCGAATCAGCTCCTGCAGTTCTTCATCATCCGTCTCCTTCGTAAGATCGATTTGTTCCAGGATCTGTTCATACAGCTGCTCTTTTCTAATCATCCTTACGACTTCCTTTCTCTGTCCGGAAATTCTGTAATTTTACTTGCAGATGCTTCTAAAGCAACAGGATTTCTTGGCTTTCCCATTCTGCGTCTTACCGTCTTCTTAAGAATCTCGCCATATCCTGCTGATCTAAGATTCTCTTCATACTGATTGAGTTTTGCTTTTGCTGCACCTTCCTCAATGTAAGGCGTATAAACTTTACTGCATCTTCCTAACAGATCATACAGACCGTCTACCGTATCTCCAAGATCAAGAATGATCACTTTGTAAATACTCTTCTCCAGAATCAGATCCAAAAGTTGATTCCATTCTTCTTTTGTCACTTCTCTGAAATCTTGTTCTGCCCGGATCGGTGCGATATAATCCACCCCATTCATATGGCTGATCAAAGTACTGATCTTCCATACCGGATTGATACTTTCCTGCTTCATGTAATACAGCAGATCTCCAAGATTCATTCCGGATTCTTCCGGCAGGTAATAATTTAATCCTGAATACCCTTCCAGATTCAGATACAACGTAGGAATCGATTCTGAAAGAACTCGTCCCATACGCATGGCAAACCTTGTCTTCCCGATTCGATGAACCGGTGAATAGATCCCGATCAGACCATTTACATTTGCTTTCACTGTCTGCGATCTGTCTGAGACGAGTTGGATTTGATGCGTCTGTACTTCTGAATTTTCCTGATCTTTTTCCTGAAGTAAAAGTTCCAGCATACTGCTGACACTTTGATACCGGAAGAATGGAATCTCTGTGGGACTTCTCTCGTTCGGAATCTTCTCGCCGATCAGAAGATACTTCTGTCTTGCCGGAATCTCATCCCGATCTTCTTTTCCATACTCTTCTCCGATCAGCAGAATATTTACCTGCATACTCTTGGCTGCTATTTTCAGATTCTCAATATCATGAAATACATGAAACTGAAAATAACCGGATAATTTCTCAGATAATCTTCTGAACAGATTTTCTGAATAACTCTTTTGTGTATCACAAATCACAAAATTCTCAGCAGTTCCTCTTACTGCTCTTTGCTCAATTGTCATAATTCGAAACTTTGCTGCGATCATACAGCCTGAATAAAGAAATTGTACCGAAGGTCCAACGCTTCGATGCAAAAGATACATCAGTAATTCCCCAATTCACTGATGCTGCAACAGATGATTTTCTGTTGGTAAGTGAGATTATATACGGGCACTTCTGTTTTGTCCATACCAAAATTAAAAATATAATGTTTTTGTAAAAAACTTACAAAAATTGATACCATGTAATGCTATAAAGAAGACAAACCCCAGGAATTCCAAGGGTTCCGCTTGTCAAAAAGCTAAAAAGATTCATTCCAACCGCAATATTTATCCCCTGATAAGCAAGAAATTCATTTACAAAGAAAATCATACATACACCGACAAATGCACGCACAAAAAAGTTTACGATAAATCCCGGACGTTTTTCAGACATATATCCCTCTCCATTTCTGTTTTTATTACAGATATATGCTTCCCCTACAAAAAAAAGAATGCATCCGCAGACACATTCTTTCTATCACATTCATTATTTACTTATAATTCTATCTCAATCTTTCTTCCCGACCGCTGATACTGATGATATTTCACGCCCGCCGCATCAAACATCATCATAGACGCCTGCACCCTGCTGCTGCCATCGTATTTGTTGCAGTCATAAATGACCTCTTTAATTCCGCTCTGAATAATTGCCTTGGCACATTCATTACATGGAAAAAGGGAAACATAAAGCTTTGCACCTTCCAGACTTCCTCCCCGGTAGTTCAGGATGGCATTGAGCTCACTGTGTGTCACATAAAGATATTTGGTATCCAGCGGATCTCCTTCTCTTCCCCAGGGAAACTCATCATCGGAGCATCCCTTTGGAAATCCATTGTACCCCATTGACAGGATCTTGTTATCTTTACTTACGATACAGGCACCAACCTGTGAATGCGGATCCTTGGAACGCATGCCGGAAAGCATGGCAACACCCATAAAATACTCATCCCAGGAAAGATATCCCTGTCGTTTCTGTCCTTTTTTATCCATACAGAATCCTCTTTTTCTATATAATCTACAAGGCACATAAGCTCATAAACTATAACACCCTGTAATGACATTCCCAAACTAATTAATGCAAAATTCAATTCATCACAATCTGATTTTTGTACATCATCGTACACACCTAGTCTGCGTTCTCCAGAGCCTAAAAGGTCCGGAATATAAACAGTATAACCCATTTTCATTAAGTCCAAAGCATAGCTGTAAACCATATCCTCATTTTTTTCTGAAGATATAAGCCCTTCTTTTCCATTACAGCCATGACCATGAAGTGCAATTATATTTTTACCATTACTTTTCTTTGGTGTCATTATGTAAAAAGGCATTTCCAAACTAGGCATGGTAGAAATTTTAACTTTTTCCAATATGTATTCTTTGTATTCTTTTCGCTCTATTTTTCTAAAACTTAATTTACTTTTAGGAAAATTTTCAAAACCTAAGCCTTTCTTTAATCTAGGAATAACAGCCTCTTTCCATTTTTGAAAATCCTTAACTGTTTCCCCTTTAAACTTATATTTATCGCCATTTTTATTGATATATTTTCTAATAAAATCAAAACCATTATATCTGTTATTCATCATAACACCTCGTATAAAATTTATTTTAAACATTATCCAAATGACATTATAATACACATTACTCAAATATCAAGTGAAAATTATATTAAAATTAAGTGGAATTTTTTTCAAAAAAAATAGAAGACCTCTATTTCAAGGTCTTCCTTAATTTAAAAAGATAAATTTGTTTTAAAACAAGTAACAAGATAGTTCCAAATATAACCCCTGAAAAGTCAAGCCATACATCTTTTACAGAACTACTTCTACCTATAGGAAATAATTGTATTGTTTCATCTATTAAAGCTACTAAAAGCC
>OLOH01001201.1_pt1 | contig 15264 bp, 16 predicted proteins | sample 1673221 | NCBI WGS metagenome assembly OLOH01 (sample SAMEA3136767, study PRJEB25190) | human gut metagenome
ATTTTTTATTTTATAATAAAATTTATTATTTCAATACAATTTTGTAATACAAACCTTTATTTAACACTGTTTTCATATATTATCACTGGAAATAATACTTATGATTTTTTCATGTTTTTAAGATTATTTTTTTATTACTTTTTAAAATGGTGAACATATGGCAAATATTTTTGATGACTTGGAGGTAGGAAAATCAGTTTTTAAAGATAAACAACCTTTAGATCATAGGTTTTTACCTGAAAATTTACCTCACAGGAAAGAACAGATAACACAAATAGCTAAATATTGGATTGAAGCATTAAATAATGTTACTCCATCTGATATTACTATTTACGGAAAAACAGGAACTGGAAAAACAGCAGCAGCAAAATTTGCTCGTGAACAGTTAAATGAAGCAGCATCTAATAAAAATGTTTTCATAAAAGTTGAATATATTCGATGTACTGACTACACAACAGAATATCAGGTTATTGCACAACTGTGTCAAAAGCTTGGAAGAAATGTTCCTCACAGAGGATGGACAAAAGGAGAAGTTATTAATACTTTCAGGGACATTTTCAGAAGAAATGCTTATGGAAAAAAACTAATTTTAATTGTTATTTTAGATGAAATCGACATATTGCTCAGCAAAGATGGTGATGGAATTTTATATACATTAACAAGAACTGATAATGTATCCATATTGTCCATTAGTAATTATGTTGAATTTAAACAGTTTATCACACCTAGAGTAATGAGTAGTTTAAGGGATAAGGAAATTGTTTTTCCGCCTTATGGTGCTGATCAATTGGCTGATATTTTAAGTGAAAGGGCTAGTTTGTCATTTAAAGAAGATACAATTGAAAGTGATGTTATACCATTATGTTCAGCTATGGCAGCTAAAGAAGAAGGAGATGCAAGATATGCTCTGGATTTACTTAGAACTGCTGGGGAAATAGCTGATGAAGAAGAATCTGATAAAATCATTGGCGATTATGTAAGAAGGGCAAAAGATAGAATTGAGCATAATAAAATTACTGATGTTATTTTAACTCTACCAACTCAACAGCAAAGAGTTTTAGACGCTATTTTAAGACTTACTCAGAATAATGAAGAAATAACATCAGGTAAATTATACGATACCTACAAAGAAGTATCAAAAGGAGATTCTGTAACATACAGAAGAATTTTTGATTTTATAAATGAACTTGAAATGTTAGGTATTATTTCAACCAATACTATATCACGTGGACGTGGAAAAGGAAGAACTAATATTATAACACTTCAATGCGATACTGATTTACTTGAAAAAACACTTTATTCAATATGATTCCATTTAGGATTGTTTTTTATCAAAGTTTTTAAAATGGCCATTCTAACTGGAACAGCATTAAATGCTTGATTGAAATATTTGTTATGTTTGGTGTTATCTAAATCAGTAGCTATTTCATCAATTCTTGGTAATGGGTGCATAACAATAACATCCTTACCTTCTAACATTTTTTTATTAACAATATAAGCTCCTTTTATTTTTAAGTATTCATCTAAATCTCCAAAACGTTCTTTTTGGATTCTGGTTACATATAAAACATCTACTTTATCAATAATTTCTTCTATACTATCAACTTCAGTATATGGAATATTTTTTTTGTTTAAATCGTGTAAAACCTCTTGAGGCATTCTTAATTCTTTAGGAGCTACAAAATAAAGTTCCACATTATCATATAATCCCAATGCATTGGACAGGGAATGTACTGTACGACCAAATTTTAAATCACCGACTAAAGCTATTTTTAAGTTATCAATTTGCCCTAATTCTTTTTTGATAGTGTATAAATCAAGTAATGTCTGGGTAGGATGCTGACCAGCACCGTCTCCAGCATTTATCACAGGAACATCAACAATATCTGATATGAATTTGGATACGCCTTCTAATTCATGTCTAATAACTAAAGCATCACTGTAACCCTCAAACATTTTTGCAGTGTCAGCTATGCTTTCCCCTTTGGAAACAGAACATGATCTTGTATTTTCAATACCTATGCAGTTTCCACCTAAACGTTTCATAGATGTTTCAAAAGATAATCTTGTTCTTGTTGACGGTTCAAAAAACATCAATCCAAGGATTTTACCTTTTAATTCATCACAGCATTCTTTTGATTTAGCTATATCTTCTAGTTTTGATGCTTCATCTAGAATATAATCAATATCCTTTCTTTCAAAATCTTTTATTGAAATTATACTTTTTAATTCAAAAATTTTAATCAACCCATTTTATTCAATTCTTTTATCAATTAAATTGTTAATATAACTAGCAAATTTATCAATTTCATCCATATCCAATACAGGAATATTTTCACTGGAAAGTGTTTTTTTAGCTTTTATTTTATCTATAAAGTTTCCTTCATCAGGATTTATTTCATAACCAAAATTTGAAGAAATAAATGATGATTTAACAAGTTGTTCTGAAAATGTTTTGTTCAGATGACTTTTAGTATTTGATTTTTCATCACAGTTCATAAACAGAGCAACCGGTTTTTCCATTAATGTTCCCATATTTCTGGATATGTATCTTTTTAAGGTTCCCTGGACTTTTCCATGATATAATGATCCGGCCAATATAATAAAATCATATTTTAACAAACAGGCTGTTTTAGCTTTTTCAATTGGAATTAATTGAATTTTAGCTTTTATTTTGTTTGATAAAATTTTTGCAGCTTTTTTTGTTATTCCGCTGGATGTTGAGTAAATTATTGCTATTTTCATATAATCCTTTCAATTGGTACGACAAGAATATCTTTTGCACCTGCATTTCTTAAATCGTTAACAAGTTCGAAAACCACGTCTTCATCTATAACTGCTTGTACAGCTACAGTTTCTTCTTTAGATAATACTTCTGAAATTGTTGGGCCAGTCATTGCAGGCATGACTTTTTTAACTTTATCTAAATTTTCTTTTTTAACATTCATCATTACAAGCTTTTTCCTTTCAGCTTCAATTACTCCTTTTATACTTGTACTTACTGCTTCAACTAATTCTTTTTTATTTTCAAAGCTGTTGTCATTAGTGATAAGTTTAATAGTACTTTCTAAAATTACATCAACAATTTTCAAATGATTCATTTTTAATGTGGTTCCTGTACTGGTTAAATCAGTAATTAAATCAGCTATTCCAATTAATGGTGCAATTTCTGTAGAACCACTTAATGTTATTATTTTTGATGTTAAACCATGTTCTTCTAAGTATTTTTTTGTTAATGTTGGAAATTCAGTAGCTACTACCATATCTGATGTTAAATCATCAATGGAATTTATAGTGGAATCTTCCGGTGATGCTAAAACTAATTTTGTCTGTCCGAAAGACAAATCAACTAATTCCTTAACATTAGCTTCACTTTCATTAATCAAGTCTACACCAGTTATTCCCATATCTACAATTTCATCTTCAACAAATTTTGGAATGTCTGATGCACGAGCAAACATTACATCAATATCTTTATTAAAAGTAGCGGAAATTAATTTTCTATTAGCATTATCTTTTAATCCTAACCCTGCTTTTTCTAAGATGGATATTGAAGGGTCACTAATTCTTCCTTTAGAAGGTACAGCAATTTTTAATTTCATTTTAAATCTTCTCATTTTATTTATGTGATATGATATATCATTTTTTTTATTAATACTTTTTTAAAGTGTTGAAATTCTGGATATTTTTTAATATTTTCAGCTTTTACTATCAAATAATACAAAATCTTTAAATATAATAGAAATTATATTGATATTAAGCTTAAGATTAATTTAAAATTATCATAAGTTATAAATCAACTGTTTGAGGTGAAATACATGTCTGAAATACCAAAAGCTCCTATCGCAAGGATTATTAAAGATACTGGTGCTGAAAGAGTTAGTGAAGATGCTAAAGCTGAATTAGCTGAATATCTTGAAGAAGTAGCTCGTGACGTTGCAATTGAAGCAAACAATGTTGCTAAAATCGCTAAACGTAAAACTATCAAACCAGAAGATATTAAATTAGCTATTAAAAATTTAGAATAGTTATTTTAATTGACTTTTTTTTATTTTTTTTAGGTGTTATTATGACTGATAATACTATTTTAATTAAAGATGCATTAATTTTAAACCCTTTAGATTTTAAAGAAATAAAAGGTTCTCTTTTAATAAAAAATGATAAAATCGCAGAAATAGGTACTGATATTGATGAAAGTAATGTAGATAAGGTTATTGATGCTAAAGGTAAAATATTACTTCCTGGATTTGTAAATACTCATACACATTTGTCAATGACTTTGTTTAGAGGATTGGCTGATGATTTGAGCTTAGATTCATGGTTAAATGATAATATTTGGCCGATGGAAGCAAATCTTACATCTGAATACTGTTATATTGGTGCTCTTTTAGGAGCCATTGAATTAATTAAATCCGGAACAACCACTTTTAGTGACATGTACTTTTACATGGAAGATGTTGCAAAAGCTGTTGAAGAATCAGGAATTAGGGCAGTTTTATCTTATGGTATGATTGATTTTGGTGATGATGAAAAAAGAGAACATGAAATTAAAGAAAACATAGCCTTATTTGAAAAATGTAATGGGATGGCTGATGGAAGAATTAAAGTATTTTTTGGACCTCATTCCCCGTATACAGCTTCAAAGGATTTATTGGAAGATGTAAGATGGTTAGCTAATGAGTATAATACTGGAATTCATATTCATGTTAGTGAAACTCAAAAAGAGATAAATGATTCACTTGAAGCACATGATTTAAGACCCTTTGAATATTTGGATTCAATAGGATTTTTAGGTCCTGATGTTGTAGCTGCACATAGTGTATGGTTATCTCATAATGAAATTGAAATTATTAAAAGGAACAATGTTAAAATTTCACATAATCCATGCAGTAATATGAAATTAGCTTCAGGTATAGCTCCAATTCAGGATTTAATCACTAATGATATTTGTGTTGGAATTGGAACAGATGGAGCATCATCAAATAATAATTTGGATTTGATTGAGGAGTTAAGAACAGCTTCCTTACTTCAAAAAGTTAATTTATTAAATCCTAAAGCTTTAACTTCTAATGAAGCATTAGCTATGGGAACTATCAAAGGTGCAGAAGTTTTAGGACTTGAACAGGAAATAGGATCAATTGAAGTTGGTAAAAAAGCAGATTTAATTTTAATTGATACCAATAATGCTAATATGGTGCCGGATAGTTCAGCTACAAGTTCCAATATCATTTACTCCGCAAATGGTTATAATGTAGATACTACTATTTGTGACGGTAAAATTTTAATGGAAAATAGAAAATTAACTACATTAGATGAAGAAGAAATTTATAAAAAAGCCAGAAAAGCTATTGAAGAGCTTAAAGAAGCTAGTAAATAATTTTATCTAGCTTCAAATTTTATTTTATTTTTGTTTAGAACAATACTTCTTTTCCAGGCATCATTGCTTTCAGGGAAATCAGACCTGAAGTGAGCTCCTCTACTTTCTCTACGTAATATTGCTGATTTTACAACTAAAATAGCTATTTCAACCATATTTATTACTTCAAGAGCAGTTACAAGTTCTGTATTATATTGGGCTTTATTTTCAACTTTTAAATCATTTAACTCTTTTTCCATCTCTTGCAGCTGTCTTAAAGCTTCATTTAAATTTTTTTCATCTCTAACGATTCCGACTTTTTCCCACATTAATTTTTTAAGGTTATTTTTAAACTCTATAGGATTAATGGAACCGTCTTTAATTAGGCTTTCAATTCTTGTTTTTTCTTCATGAACCATTTCAGGATTTTCTTTAAAATCAGTTTTGCTTGCAACTTTTGCTGCACTTTCACCAGCTCTTTTTCCAAATACTTGAGTATCAGCCAGTGCATTTCCACCTAAACGGTTAGCTCCATGAACTCCTCCTGACACCTCTCCAGCAGCAAACAGATTATGTACGTTTGTAGAGCAGTCTGAATTAATTTTTACACCACCCATAAAGTGATGTGCAGTTGGAGCCACTTCAATTTTTTCATTTTTAATGTCAATGCCTACATTTTTAAACTGCAGAACCATAGTTTCTAATTTTTCATCAATTAACTCATCAGGAAGATGTGTTATGTCTAAATAAACTCCGCCATGTTCACTGCCTCTTCCTTCAATGATTTCCTGATAAATAGACCTTGCAACAACATCACGGGTAGCCAGTTCCATTTTTTCAGGAGCATATTTTTTCATGAAGCGTTGGCCGTCTTTATTTAATAATTTTCCACCTTCAGCTCTTACAGCTTCAGTTACAAGAACTCCTTTTTTGGAATCTGGAGTTACCATTCCTGTTGGGTGGAATTGAATCTGTTCCATATCTATCAGATTAGCTCCTGCATTCCAGGCAAGCATGAATCCGTCACCATTTTTCTGAATGGTGTTGGATGTAATAGGATATAAATTGCCTGCTCCTCCACTAGCCAGTATAACTGCTTTTGCTTTAAAATAGATTATTTGGGAGTTTGCCAAATCTAGTCCAACAGCTCCTATAACCTGTCTTAAACTTTCATCCAAAACAAGAGATGTAACCATTACCTCTTCAATAGTTTGAATATCTCTTTTAATTATTTCTTCTTTAAGAGCAGTCATTAGCTCATGACCTGTCCTGTCTCCCTGAAAACAGGTTCTTCTGTATTGCTGTCCACCAAATGGTCTTTGATTTATTTTACCAGATTCCTGGCGGTCAAAGATTGCCCCATAATTTTCTAAATCAATTAGTCTGTCAGGGGATTCGTGAACAAGTACATCTACAAGTTTTTTATCATTGAGATAGCTGCCTCCCTTTAAGGTATCTTCAATATGTGCTTCTATTGAATCATCAGCATCGACAGCTTTAAAAACAGCATTATATCCTCCTTCAGCCATTCCAGTACATCCAGATCTAAAAGTTAGTCCTTTTGAAACAATAAGTCCTTTAAGACCAGCTTTATCTACTTCAATAGCTGCTCTTGAACCAGCTCCTCCTGAACCAATAATTAAAACATCGGTTGAAATTGTTTTAGTTTCCATAGTCATTACCTGTAAAATTTATATTATTTTTAAATTTATATTTGATTGTTAAAATAAATTTGTTTTTAAGCAATTTAAAAAAATCATTTATTTGGGAGTGTCCGATAATTATTGGATTTTAAAATCTCCCTTAATTTTTATTTATTTCTAAATCCACCACTTTTTCTTCTTTAATTATGAATTTACTTATTAAATTATCAAGTATATTTATATCAATTTTTCTATTTTTTGTTTTTTCTTTTTTTATTAAATTTAAAATGGATTTTATCACTTTAACGTCCATATGTTTGTGTATTTTTTTAATATTGTGTGTGATTGCATATCGTGTTAATTCGTTATTTACTCTTTTTATTCCTCTTGTTTTAATTCCTCTGAAGTTTCTGGACTCTCGTAATGTTCCAAAGTTTCCTTCAGCATTTGGACCTCTTCCAGAATAAGTTTTTTGACCCCATTCTGAGTAATATGTTTTTTTGATTTCATCAATTTTGTGGTCACATCGGTCTTTGATTTTTCTTTTGGGTTCTGATGCGCAAATCTCATGATTGGAACATGTTAAACAGTTATTTGTTGTATAAACTTTATATTCGACTCAATTTTGCATATTATTGTTTTGTCTTGTTAAAATTGAGCCATTAGGACATATATGTGTCGTTTTTCCAGTATTTAATGAATTTATGTTTTCTAAATTTTTCTTTTTTGTCTGTTTTATGATTTTTATTATTTTCTTTCTTTTCATTGTTTTTTTTTTCTTTTGTACGGGACGTTGATGCTTTATCAGGTATTACAATTGTTGTTGGTGAATTATAAATTTCATTAAGACTTTTTATATGCCAGTATCCATAATCTACTACAATTGTGTAGTTTTCTTTATGTAATATTTCATTTAATTCTTTTACAGTCACTAATAACTCTTTTTTGTCGCTTGGAGATTGCGTAATGTAGTGAATAGCCATCATACCATATTTGTCATCAACGCCTGATTGGAAATTATAATTAAATCCCCCATTTATTGTTTTTATCAAGCATACTATGTGCTTCGGGGTCAACAATACTAATAGGCTGATTTCCTTTAATATTTTCTTCCATTTGTTTAATTTTTAATAAGACTTTTTTCAACCCGTTTTTTCTGTTTAAAAACGGATTCTAGCAAATAAATTCCTCCAGCTCGTATATTTTTTTTCAAAATCGAAAAAAATAAATTATATGACTCACAAAAAATTAGTTTGTGAAGTGAATTTATTTTTGTTAATTTAAGTTGTTGTATGTATAATAAATATAAATTCCTTCACATATAAATAAAACTCTTTTTTATCAAAAAATAAAGCAATATTAAATGTTTATAGCTCAATTAAAGCAATATTAAGAATTATTACTTTCGCCATATACTGTATTGTATTTTTAACCTTAAAAATAAAAATAAATTGATAATATTTGATGAAACTTTGATTAAACAACCAAATAAGCATTATAGTTTAAATATTATTCAATGAATGGTTAAAATAAGTAATACTTAAAAATTTTGTTGAAATCTTTTGAAAAATAAAAACTTATGATTTCAAGTGAATAAAAGTATTACTCATTAATTATCGGACACTCCCTTATTTTACATTTTATCATAAGTGGAATATTGAAAATAAGATAATTGTTGATTTTAGTTATGTTGAAAAAACACTGTCATTTTGAACAGCACTGATGAAAATCTAAAAATATATAATGTATTTTAAACACATAATAAAAATTATGGACAAGAAAAAAATAATAATTATAGAACTTGTTGTATTTGTTTGTATATTAATAATAGGAATCGCAATAACTCTAAACTTAAACAATCAAACAACAGAACCAATTAACAATACAACACAATCAACTGAAGTATCAGTTGATTCAATAAACAAAGAAACACAAAGTGATTCTAGTTCATCACAAGAAAATGATCCAGGGGCATTTTACAGCAGACAAAGTAATGAAATGATTTACACAGGTGATGTTAAAGTAGGTCCTGATGGTCATACAAGATATAAACATTTAGGATATGATGAATGGGAAATGCTTGATTAATATATAATATTTATCTTCTAAATTAACTTTCAAAAAGAATCTATTCTGTGAAAAATATACATTCATCAAATATATTAATAAATAATTATAAAATTAGTATTTAATGATATAGTTAGTGTAGTTTAAAATTTATTCTAAAATAGCTATTTTTAATTAAATTAATTGTATGGGTAATATTTTTAAATAAAATAGTATTTCATTGAATATAATAGGAGGTTTTTTAATGAAAATTGATGGAACAGTTACAACTGGTTTAGGCAAAGCCGCTTATTTTTTATCACAGGATTTTTATGTTAATAATTTTAAAAAAAATTGTGGATTTCGCCCGTATCCAGGAACTTTAAATGTTATAGTTCCAGAAGAGTACCTTCCTCAAATCAACAAAGTGAAAAATGAATGTAAAAATATTATAAAACCTGATGAAGGTTTTGGTGCTGTTAAATATATAAAAGCAAGATTAAATGATGAAGTTACTGGGGCTATTGTATTTCCGGCTAAAACTACACATGAAGAAAATTATTTGGAGTTTATAGCTAAAGATAAACTTAGGGATAAGCTAAATCTTGAAGACGGAGATACGGTAAGTGTTGAATTTTAAAAATGTTTTAAGAAACTTTTTATAATATAATTTATATATTATTTCATTGTACAATTCTCAGGGCGGAGTGAAATTCTCCACCGGTGGTGTTTCTGAAATAGATAAGTCCACGAGCACAAAAATGTGCTGATTTGGTTAAAATCCAAAACCGACGGTGATAGTCCGGATGGAAGAGAATAAGAAAGTTATTTTTTATTTTTAGCCCTGTTTCTACACTATTAAGGAGATGTTACTATGAGTAAAAACGATTTAGAAATGGGTTTTGAGGCATTAAGAAATGGTGAATTTATTTTAGTTTATGATGATGATGACAGAGAAGGAGAGGTAGACATGATTATCGCTTCTGAATTTGTTACACCAAAATCAGTTGCTACTATGAGAGATAATGCAGGTGGATTAATCTGCAATTGTTTAGCTCCACAGTACTGTGATGCTATTAATTTACCATTTATGACAGATATTATGGAAGCTGCTAGCTCAAAATATCCAGATTTAGCTGAACTTGCTCCAAATGACATTCCATATGATGAAAGATCTTCATTTTCAATATGGGTAAATCATAGGGATTCATTTACTGGAGTTACAGATCATGATAGAGCCATGACTATTAGTGAAATGGCTATCATGTTAAAAGAAGAAAGATATGGTGATTTTGGAAAAACATTCAGGTCTCCAGGTCATGTATGTCTTTTAAGAGGGGCTGACGGTTTAGTTAAAAACAGAAGAGGCCATACTGAAATTGGATTGGCTATGTGTGAAATGGCTGGCGTAACTCCGGTCTGTGTTGTTTGTGAAATGATGGACAGCAAAACCGGTCAGGCAACATCAGTAGCTGACGCTAAAAAATATGCTGAAGAAAATGGTTTGGTCTTACTTAAAGGGGAAGACATTATAAAAGAATATTTGAAAGAATAATCAGCTATACATAGCTTCATTATTCGTTCTTTTATCATTTATATAATTAAAGATGTATTGGGTAATTTGTTGGATTTTATATGAGTTATAAATACTAAATACAACATATTTACCATCATACATATCTATTTTCAGTCCGTCTTTAATTTCTTTAGTTGGACTAACTAAACTTATTTTACCCCATGGAATTCTAAGGTTTTTAGATTTCAATGCTTTTTCAATATATATTCCGTCATCTTTGATTTTCACGATTTTAACAGCTCTGCGGTTTCTGTCAGACATTACTTGAATATCTCCATTTTTATCAAAGCCATAATCGGGAATCAGACATGTTGCCTTCCAGCCCTGTTTAATTTTTTTTGCAACATGAACTCTGTCTTTTTTTGTTAGCTTAACTCCCTGTTCCGGACTTAAATTAAGTGCCATTTATATCACCTTGTTTTTTATTTCTTCAAAAGGAACTATTCTATTGAAATTTACATTTTTCGCCATACTAGCTATTGTATTTATATCAATATTTTCTTCAACACATTCAAGTGCATATTTTGAAAACAGATCATATCTGATTTCAACTTCAGGAGTAAATCCGCGTCCGTCTATTTTCAGTTTTGATACATTTAAGACATTTTTGACCTGGGTGTTATTTTTGATGTACGGAACCACATTTTCAAATATATTCTGATTGTAAACCTTGTTTAGGAGGATTGCTTCAACTGTAACTCCAAGTTTTTTTAGCATGTTTGCATGTGCTACCAAATCAACTGCCGCTGATTCAATACCTCCCTTATTGACACCAGACATAAGCAGCATTGGAATATCTGATGACATAGCTATTTCACTTGCAGAGTATGGAACTTTTTCATTCAGTAATCCGGTAAACACACTCATAACACCTTCAATCAATACAATATCATAATCTGATTTGTTTAATTTATCAATAGCTAGTTTAATATCCATCCAGCCTAAATGTCCGATTTTTATAGATCCGTAATCTTCCATTTTCCCGTTTGTCAGGTATAGACCAGGAACAATATCTCTTGCATCGGGACCTACTTTCATAAGAGCCACTTTTAGACCTCTTTTTCTTAATGCTCCAGCCAGTCCTGTTAAAATAAATGTTTTTCCGGAATCAGATCCGTTACTTCCAATCATAAGGAATTTAGGGCCTTTTCCATTATTTTTATATTTTAAGAATTCTCCAGATAATTTTTCTATTTTATGTCCTGAGTCGATTCCAACTTCCATGTTTATTTTGGATTTGACTTCTTTATTTTTAGCGAATATATATTCGATATCCTCACTGGAAGCATCAATGTAGTTTAATAGGTTGTTTCTAATAATAGGATTTTCATCTAAAATATTATGAATCATTGTTCCTATAACATTTCCGTCATCATTACATGCTCCTGAAAAAATGTTGTATTCGGATTTTTTATTTACATCTCCATAATTCATTCTTTGAATTTTAGAGTAGAATAACGGTTTGGCATCACCTTCAATTTTACCGTAGGTGTGTGTATGGAATCCGGTAACATCTTCATTCTGGCCTTTTGTAATAAATGAATTGTCATAAACTTTAGCATTAACACGGTCGCTGCTTATGAGTGGTGAAAGATTAACATCTATTAATCCAAGACCTTCTTTTATTATTGGAACTTCTGACTTTCGTCCGATGTCTGTCTGATTTGCTAATAATTGTAAACCTGCACAAACACCAATAATTGGTTTTCCATCTTTAGCTATTTGTTTTATTTCTTTAGATAAGTCATCGCTGATATCACCTGATTCAAGAAGTGTACCTCCAGGTATAATTAATGCATCAAGTTCATTGCTGGCTTTTTTACCATCAACTAATCCATTTGATTTAACAAGATGGGTAGGTAATTCTCCAAAGTTTTCAAATCCAGGAACTGCTCCTTTTATATAGACGAGTCCTATTTTTTTCATAAGTAAACCTCGTGTAACTATTTTATTTTAAGATTTATAATACTTTCACAATTTGTATTAATGATGGATTATTGAAGATTCTCCAATGGCTGAAGTTGTACAGATAAGTATTATTAAAATTTTAGATGAAATTAATTCAGTTATTTTATTATAATGAATGTTATTCATTGATAATTTTTTAAAATTTGATATATGAATATGCATTATATTCAATTTTTAATATTGCTGTAACCATAATGGGGACATATATTTCAAGTGTAAAATTTAAAAGTTGCACTAAAAATAAAAATCTCATTAATGAAGTCGATTTTTCCTGAAAATCAGTATTTATTATATTTGCCGGTGAAATATCTAAAAATAAGTAAAATAAAGGTTTTGTAAAAAAGAAAAAATAATTCTAATAAAATGATAATTTATTAGGATTAATTTTCATTTTCAAATACACTCATTGCCTTAATGATTTTTAAATCATCTAATGGTTTAGCCTGAATTTGTAAACCAACAGGAATGCCGTCTACTTCACCAGCTTTAATACTTCCAGCCGGAATTCCTGCAAGATTAGCTATTACAGTTAACACATCGTAAGCATACATTTCCATAGGAGTTAATTCATCACCAATTTTGTGAGGAAGTTTAGGAACAGTAGGACCTACAATTAAATCAACATTTTCTAACATAGCATTGATTTCATCTCTAATAAGGGATCTTGCTTGAAGAGCTTTTTTATAGAATTTTCCGCTGTATTCTTTTTGTGAAATGTAGGAACCGATTTCAATTCTTCTTAATACTTCTTCTCCACAAACATCTTCTATTCTATAACCGTAATCCCTTCCGTCATATTTTCTGGTAGCTGAGAAGAATTCTACATAGTTGATTAAGTAATAAGTTGGAAGACATAAGTCAATATTGTCAAAACTTACTTCTACAAGTTCTGCACCAGCTTCAACTAATTTGTGAATAGCTTTGTTTACAGCAACATTAATTTCAGCGTCTGTAACATCAATAAACTCTTTACAAACAGCTATTTTCATACCTTCAAGAGATTTTTCTTCAAGTACACTGGTAAAGTCAGGTCTTTTCCCGTGTAGGGTGGTACATTCTGTTTCGTCATAATCGGATATTGCATTTAGGGCAAGTGCAATTCCGCTGGTATCATTAGCTAATGGTCCGATTTGATCTAAACTCATTGATAAATCAAGTAAACCTTGTCTTGATACTGCACCGTAAGTTGGTTTAAATCCGACAACTCCACAATGGGATGCAGGGTTTCTGATTGAACCTCCAGTATCTGAACCAAGAGCAATATCACACATTTCTGCAGCTACTGCAGCAGCACTTCCTCCACTGGATCCTCCAGGGATTCTTCCAGGAGCTGCTGGGTTTTGAGTAGGTCTAAAACAGGAAGTTTCAGTTGAACTTCCAGCTGCAAACTCGTCCATATTAGTAATACCGAGAATAATTCCGTCTTGAGCTAATATTTTATCAATTACAGTTGCATTATAACTTCCGAAGTAATTATCCAAGGTTTTTGAAGCTGCAGAGATAATATAATCCTCAACATTGATATTTGCCTTAATACCAAAAACTAAACCAGATAAAAATCCAACTTTTTCTCCGTTAGCTATTTTTTCATCAATAGCTTCTGCTTGTTTTAGAGCAGATTCTTTGTTAACTTCTAGGAAAATATTTAATTCTTCATTTTTTTCATCAATAACTTTAATGAAGTTTTCTACATTCTCCTTAGCAGTCATTTCTTTATTTTGAATGGAATTTAATTTTTCAATAACATTCATTAAAACACCTAATAATCATAATAATATATAATAAGTGATATTTTATTTTTTAAGGTTTATATAAGTTATTGGTATTTTTTTTTAAAAAAGTAAATATGACTCATATTTAATTTATGAGTCATTTAAAGAGGTATTCTAGTTAAATGAAGCTTCTTTTTCGGAATATAAAAATTTGTAGATTAATCCAGCAATAATTGCACCGATTGCGGGCCCTACAATGAATACCCAAACTTGGCTTAAAGCTTGTCCGCCCATAACTAATGCAGGAGCTAAACTACGTGCAGGGTTTACAGAAGTTCCTGTTAATGGAATTCCCATAATATGTACAAATGCCAAGGTTAAACCGATAACAAGTCCTGCAAGAGGTCCAGTTTTTTCAGTTCTAGTAACACCAAGCACAGTGAAAACAAATACAAAAGTTAGGATAATTTCTACAATTAATGCACCAACCATACTAATTCCAACACTAGATGCAGCACCAAATCCGTTTTGACCTAATCCAGTTATAGCATATCCACCAAGACCTCCACAGGAATTGATGATAAATGCAAGAAGGCCAATACCAATAAGTGCACCGATACATTGGAAAACAACATATCCTGCAAAGTCTTTTGCATCTATTCTTTTGTTAATCAACATACCTAAAGAAACTGCAGGGTTAATATGACAGCCGGAGATGTCTCCAATAACATAGGCCATTGCAACAATAGATAAACCAAATGCCATAGCTATTCCTAGGTTACCAAGAACACTACCTGCTACTGCAGCACTTCCACAACCGAAAAGAACTAAAACCATTGTCCCGATTAATTCGCATATATATTTTTTCATCATATTTAATATTCTTATAATTTAAATTAATTAAATAAATAAAATAAGTAATATAAGGAATAGTTACTTATTCTAAATTATATTTTTTATTAT
>OLOH01001205.1_pt1 | contig 15227 bp, 10 predicted proteins | sample 1673221 | NCBI WGS metagenome assembly OLOH01 (sample SAMEA3136767, study PRJEB25190) | human gut metagenome
CGGGAATGCGGAGAAGAAGAATTTGAACGCGAAGTGACACACAAATTCTGCCAGATGGTAGGCAAGAGCGGATGTGCTGAGAACTTTGATGCACTGACTGGTGAAGGTCTTCGTGACAGAGCGTATACCTGGACAGCCAGCGCTATGCTTGTAATGGCAAATCAGTACCTGTAAGGTTCGCAAAAGAAAAGATAAAAAGAAGGGGCTGTCGCACTAACGTGCGGCAGCTCATTTTATATATCCAACACAAAACGCCGAGCTTCGAAAAGCCCGGCGTTCGTGGTATAATCAGTTTATGCGACTAAACAAAATAATACAGAGGGATTATACCTCATTTTCGCTGTATTATCAAATCAAACTTCCGCTGGATTTAGAGATTTCTATTCCATCTGATGATCCAGTTCGTCTGGTAAGTGCCTTTGTGGAGGAAATGGACCTTTCTGAACTATATAAAACTTATGGCAGGATCAGAAAAAATCAGGCAACGCCGCGTCAGATGCTGAAACTCGTTATCTATGCAGCAATGAATCGAATCTACTCAAGTCGAGATATCCGAAAAGCATGTAAACGGGATATCAACTTCATGTATCTCCTGGAAGGTATGCCGGCTCCTGACCATGCAACGATCGCGCGTTTTATCTCCCTTCACTTTTCTGTCTGTGCAAAGACGTTGCTTGCACAAATGTCAGATCTGCTCTATCTTCTTGGTGAGATTTCGGGAAAGACCATTTTTATTGATGGCACAAAGATCGAATCTGCGGCCAATAAGTATACATTTGTATGGAAAAAGGCTATTACAAAAAATCAGGCCCGGTTATACACGAAACTGTCTTCTTTTGTGGCTGAATGTGAAGAACTCTATGGAATGAAAACGGTATATCATGATAGTATATCCATACACACCTTAAAGCGGTTAAAAAAGCAGTTATGCCGCATCAAAATACAGGAAGAAATCGTGTTTGTACATGGAACCGGCCGGAGAAAAACACAGTTACAGAAATCTCTGGAACAACTGGATCGGTATCTGGAGAAACTAAAGGAATATACGAAAAAACTGTATACGCTTGGGGACAGAAACAGTTATTCCAAAACAGATCCCGATGCCACCTTCATGAGAATGAAAGAGGACGCGATGCTGAACGGACAGTTAAAGCCTGCGTATAACATTCAGCATGGAGTGGATTCAGAATACATCACATGGATTGATATCAGCCCGCGCCCCACCGATACACGTACCCTGATTCCTTTTTTGAAAGATATGGAGAGCTACCTGGGATTTAAGTATTCAGAAATTGTTGCAGATGCCGGGTACGAAAGTGAAGAAAACTATCTTTTCATTGAAAGCAACGGACAGACTGCCTACATAAAGCCACAGAACTATGAGATCTCAAAGACACGAAAATACAAAAAGGACATTAGCAGAAGGGAAAATATGGAGTATCATGCGGACAGGGACAGTTACATCTGCCGGAATGGAAGAGAACTGACTGTCACAAATGAACGGAGAAGTAAAACGACGAGTGGATATGTCAGTATAAAAACTTATTACAGATGTTCAGACTGTACTGGCTGTCCTTATAAAACAGAATGTATCAAAGGGAACAACTGCAAAACGCCTATGGAAAAACGCAATAAAGTGTTGATGGTCTCAAAGACGATGAGCCAGAAGCGTGCAGAAGATCTGGAACGGATCACGAGTGAGTATGGGACTATGCTCCGGATGAACCGAAGTATTCAGGCGGAAGGTTCTTTTGCTGATGTGAAAGAAGACATGAACTTTCGGAGATATCTGTACCGTGGAAAGGTAAATGCCTTGGCAGAAAGTATCCTTTTAGCGATGGGGCGAAATATCAATAAACTTCATTGTAAGATTCAGACAGGAAGGACGGGAAGTCACCTTTTTGCATTAAAAAAGGCATAGATTTTGATAATTGAAAATAAAACAGTTTGAAATAAGGCATGCTGAAAGGGATGCTTAGGGACGAACTGCGCTTGTAAAGAATGGCATCAAAATGGTAATCAATTTCGATGCCATTTTGGCATAAAACGGGGCTGCCGCCCAGCAAAAATATTTGCTAATGCGACAGCCCCATTTTTTGCGATCATCACTTATTATTGTCCTTTAATTTTCTTTTGATATATTCTTCTATCAATTCCAATAATTGTTTACCCGTTTCTATCTGTTCTTCTGCTTCTTCTCTTGTTGCAATATAAAAATCATCATAATCGCTGGCATGTCTGATTTCTTCTGCTTCTACGATTTTTCGTCCAAGTTTTCTGGGAAAAATCTCTGTTTTAATATAATTCTTATTGAAATTTGCTAATGCATCTTTATGACGTTTATATGCATTTCCATCTAGTGCATGTATTGCTGAAATTGCATGATAAATACCATAATATGCCCGATTATTAGCACCTCGAAATTCTTTTGCATTCAAAAGAATTTCCGCAGCTTTAATATCACTTTGGGCAGTTTCAATCCGATAAAAAATAAGATCTTTCTGCGTTCCTTTTTCATCAGGCTGCATCAAATAATTTTACCCCCTCTTTCTTTACATTTGCATAAAATGGATAAACATCAACCCAATTCAGAAAATGTTTTTCACTTTTTGCAATTGGCTTAATATCAAGATCATGATCCATATTAAAATCAAAAGTTTCTCCTGCCAATTCATGACGATACTGCTTAATATCTATATCAGACAGATCAAGGAGAATCATAATATCGATATCAGAATCTTCTCTATAATCTCCTCTGGCATATGAGCCGTATAAAATAACACTTTTCAAATGTTTCCCATATATTTTCTGTAATATTTTTGTGTATTGTTCCAACAATGTCTTCATCGATACCGGCATAATCCCGCCCCCTTCTATCTGATAAAACATCTTTATTCGATAACCACTATTTGTTCCATTTAATTATACGCTTTTATATCATTATTCCGCAATGAAATTTTTTCGACATAATTCTCCAGACATACAAAAACAGACTGAGAACCAGATATATATTCTTATCAAGCTCCAGTCTGTTTTGCGTGCTCAAACATATAAGATATAACTATGAGTAAATAACAAATGCGGATTACTAATATCCTTTGAATTATTTAACCGTTACCTTACAGGTCAGTTTTTTAGAACCACTCTGAACGGTGATAGTTGCAGTTCCTTTTCTGATGCCTTTTACAACACCTTTGGATGTGACAGTTGCGATTTTTTTGTTGGATGATCTGTAAGTGACCTTCTCATCAGTATTTCTTGGTGTTGCAACGGCTTTGATGGTGAAGGTTTTTCCTCTGTTCACGGTCTTTGTTTTTGGTACACCGGTGAGTTTTGTTGTTTTGATCTTTGTGACCTTAACAGTGACAATAACTTTTTTACTTCCGGCTTTTACTGTGATCTTTGCAGTGCCGACTTTCTTTCCTGTGATAACACCCTTGGAATTTACTGCTGCGATCTTACTGTTGGAGGAACTGTATGTAATCTTATCCTTGCTTGTAACCGGCTTCAGAACAGGTTTCAGAGTTACTTTTTTTCCTTTGACTACACTGACTGTGGACTTCAGGTTTGTGATCGCCTGTGTAGTGACTCTGACTGTAACCAGTATATTGGTCTTCACGCCACTATTCAATATGATCGTCACCCATGTTGAACCGTTTTTATTTTTTGCGGTAAGCTTAAATGTACCATTCTTATTCACATTGGAAACAGTTACAAGGCCGGGGTCCTTCGGTGTTACACTCTTTAGATAATCACCATTGGCAAAGTCAGATACCCGGACAGCTGTTGTAGACTTCCCGCTTTTTAATGTAACCTGATCTGTGTTTACGCTCATATTGTAAGTCCGGGTTTCTCCCCAATCCTGAAAACCACACCGTTCACATGTAAAATGCTGCTGGTAATCCGCTGTAAAAAATATCGGAGTTGGATTTCCTTTGCTGACAGTGTGTTTGCCTGAACCTTGATTTATCCATTGCTCGTCCGTAAATTTATGCCCCAGTTCTGGAATGAGCACATCACTGTCCTGCTGCATTTCTTCTTTTCCATCTTTATCCAAAAAATGTTTCCCGCAGGATGTACAACGATAGGTATCCTTCATTCCCGGATTCAGACACTCCGCCGGATATCCCTTTTCTAATTCCAGAACATGACTGTCTGTTTTCGGTATTGCCAGATCCCTGCCTTCTGTAACTTTCTGGATTCCCTTTTCATCAAGGAATATCTGCTGACAATAATCACAGATGTAATAGCCTTTTCTTCCTTCATTTACACAGGTTGCTTCATATCCTTCAATGTATCTCATTGTATGATTCTGAGGTTCTGTCGGCAAGATCAGATCTGCCTCTGCCACTTTCTGTTTTCCTTCCTGATCAAGGAAATATTGGTAGCAGCCGGTGCAATAATAGTAGGCTTTCTTTCCTCCATGTATACAGTTTGGCTCTTCTTTACTGTGATATTCCAGTGCATGGACACCGTTTGCAGGAATTGTTACGGATTCTCCTGAAATCTGCTGTTTTCCATCCTTATCCTGAAAATATTTAAAGCAGTTGTTGCAGAAGTAATATTCTTTATTTCCTGCATTTATACAGGTTGCATTATTGGCTTTCTGATATACCAGATTATGTTTTCCATTTACCGGAATCACCATGTCACTCATGTCTGCTGGCTGTTTTCCATCTTTATCCAGGAAATCGCTACTACAAATACTACAGTGATAATATGCCCGATTTCCACTGTTCGCACAATTGGCATCTCTTGCCGGATAATATATCATACTGTGTTTTCCATTCATCGGGATTACCACATCTTTCGCTACCTGTTTTCCATCTTTATCAACGAAATATGTGCCGCAGCCGGTGCAGTAATAACTTGCCTTATTTCCGTCTGATATACAATTGGCATCTCTTGCCTCACGATATATAATCCTGTGTCCTGGTGCCGGAATTATGATGTCTGACTCTGTGAGTTCTGTTGCGCCATCCCAGTCCGTAAAATTTTTTCCGCAGTTTTCACAGTGATAATATGTCTGATTACCAGACTGTGTACAGATTGCAATTTTCCCCTCATGATATGTCAGATTATGGCCAAATTTACTGATCGTCAAATCTCCCCAGACTACTCCTGATCCTTCTGCATTAGAAAAATCCCAGTTACATCCATCACAATGCCAGTATTCCCTATTTCCATCACTTGTACAAGTTGGCTTAACTTCTTCATGATGAATAAGAGGATCTTCTATATTATGAAAAGGAAAGTCGTTTTCTGTAGCATAGGTTTCCGCTGTGGAATCTTTATGTCCCATAACAAGACTATAAGTCTTTGTACCATCTAAATTATAACCAAATGCCTTTTTTTCTATCACTGCAGATGCATTGGCAATGTAAATGCTTCGCAGATTTGTACAATCGGAAAAGGCATTGGTATCAACATGTGTTAAGTTGTCCGGAAGAATGATTTCTACCAGATTGGTGCAGTTGGAAAATGCTCCATATGGAATTTCTGTAAGATTTTTTGAAAGTTTAATTCTATCTAAACGGCTTCCCTCAAACGCATACTCCTCAATTGTTGTCACGCTGTCCGGTAAAGTTACTTCTCCTAACATCGTTCCAGTGAATGCATTCTTTCCAATCTTTGTCAATCCATCTGGAAGTGTGATATTTTGTAAGGAACTACAACCATAAAATGTACTTTTTTTAATTTCAGCTACATTCTTTGGAATATTTATTGACTGAAGATTACTATTCCAGTAAAATGCACTTTCACCGATATCCGTTACTGTATCCGGAAGTTCAATACTACTGAATTTACAATTATAAAATGCCCCGTTACCTATTATTTTCAGACCTTCTGAAAAACTAATATTTGATAAGTTATTACTAAAAAACGCATCGTTACCTATTGTTTTCAGACTTTCTGGAAAACTGATACTTGATAAATTATTACCAGAAAATGCATTATCACCTATGCTTATCAAATTTGGAGGTAATTTAATTTCTGTTAAATTACAGTTACTAAACGCTCCATTACCAATTTCCGTAATTTTATCCGGTAAAACAATGCTATCTAATCGACTACAGTTAGAAACCAGTCCGTTACTTATATAATTCAGATTTTTAGATAATTTTATGCTTCTTAAATTACCACAATTCGAAAATACTCCTACTCCAACTTCTGTTATCGTATCTGGCATTGTAACTTTTTTTATTGCGCATCCCGAGAATGCATAACTGCCTATTCTTGTTATACTATCTGGCAGTCGAATATCGGTTAAACTGCTGCAGCCGCAAAACACACTCTCGCCTATCTCTATTATATTCTCTGATAGCTGAATATTGGTTAAACTGCTACATCCATTGAACGCACTCGCTCCTATCTCTGTTATATTCTCTGATAACTGGATACTAGTTAAACCGCTACAGCCCCGAAACATTTCTTTTCCAATTGCAGTGATTTTCTCTGGAATATTAATACTGGTCAAACTGCTACAGTCAAAAAATACATCATCACCTATACTAGTTAAACTTTCTGGCAAAACAATCGTGCTTAAGCTTCTGCACCAAACAAATGTATCATTTCCCAGATTTGTTAATGTTTTTGGTAATATAACACTGGTTAAATTAACACAACTATAAAATGCCCCTTCAAGTGAAGTAATTCCTTCCCCAATTACTACACTTTTAATCTTTTCATTCAAAGAAAAATACCTTTGTACTTCACCACTCCCCTCAATGACAAGCCGTCCATCCCCATACAATTTATACGTAGCATCACTTCCACAGCTTCCGCTATCAACAACTTCCGGGCTCTCGCCCACACCGGCAACTACTGCTTCTCCATCTGAAAAACCATCTTTCACATCTGCTTCTAATTCCACTGTATCAGAATTATCTGTTTCTGTATTTACCTCAAGTTCTTCAGCACTGTCCTCAAAAAGTTCAAGGTCACCAGTGTCGTTATCCTGCGAATCCTCTGAAGCTGTTTCTCCAGTGGTTATTGTTTCTCCTGCATTCGACTCAGCATCAGCAACATCTTCATTCTCAGGCACTTCTGAAACTTCTTCTACTGTATCTGTTGCTGTATCCGTCACTGTATCTTCTGCTTCATTCGTCTCTGCCTGAAATTCCTCAGCCGCATTCACAGACACTGTCTCCACCGGAGCCGCCGCTGTTGTCAGGATCATAGCCGCGGACAGCAGCCATGCAATGTTCTTTTTCTTCATAGATTTCCCCCATTTTCCAATTCACATTTATAATAAAATTATAAATTTCCCATCACATTTAATCAAGCTTTGTTTAGAATATTTTTGTCATATTTTGTCTGTTTACAGACATTTTTGAACATTTTTTTACTGTAAAAAACCGGCAGCTGCACATGTGATAACTTTTGCACCTGCTTTATTACCAAAATGCCAAGAATACGACGCACAGTTATTCAAAAAGCTGTACCATTTTTACCTCTCAATCCTGATCCAGAAATCATCCTCTGCCATTCTTCCTTCGGTCTTTTCTATGATCATAAACGGATCATAAAATGGCAGATTCAAATCTTCTAATACCAATTTTATTTTGTCTCGTTGTCTCGGGAAACAACGAGATTCCAGAAATTCCTCGTATTCTTCAAAGGTTGGTTTTTCATTTCGGCCAAATGCTTTTTTAATAAAATTGTTTGTATAATTATATATTTTTACTTTTCTGCCTCTCTCATCCACATCAATAATCGTACATATTTCACTCTTAAACATGTACCATAAGCGTATCGGATATTCTTTTTCCGGCACGCGGAGGTTTTCCTCTATCTGAGGATACTCGTTTAAAATATGAACTAATGTCGTAACCGGTCCTGTAATATCCCGATTTTCACTTTCCCATCTTTCTATTGTTTTCTGAGATACATTTACTAACTTTGCAAAATCTTTTTGTGTAAGCTTCAATTTCTTCCTTAAAATTCGTATATCTTCTGCCCGTATCGAATGTTTCACAGCATATCCTGTCATTTTAGATTCCCCCTTTTCTATTAATATACCCTTATTTTAAGGGTATAACAAGCTATTTTATTCCTTATTTTAAGGGTTTCTATATTTATAAAAAAACCGGCAGCTGCACATGTGATAACTCTCCATGTTTCATCTGCCGGGCTTCTGTTTTTATTTTCTTTTGTATTCTTTCACTGTTATGGCGATTTTACGTACGCCTGCTTCATCGTTACTTCACCGTTATCTTACAGTTCAGTTTTTTCGCTCCGCTCTGCACGGTGATCACGGCCGTCCCTTTTCGGATTCCCTTTACAACACCTTTGGAATTTACCGTAGCGATCCTGCGATCCGAGGAACGGAAAAGAATCTTTTCGTCGCTGTAATACGGCACGGTCACTGCCTGGATCGTGTATGTTTTTCCACGAAGTATGGTTTTTGTTTTGGGCACGCCGGTCATCTTTGCGGTCCTTACTGCGGCAGTATTGTTCAAAAAACGGAACCCATTTTTCTTTGCGTAAGTCTGCGCAGTAGAACCCTTTTTTCCGGCAATGACAAAAGTTTTATTTTTTCCACTATTGAAATTATAGCCGATCGCTTCTTTTTCTATCACTGTTTTACTGTTGAGGATCGTAATCTTTTTCATTGCCAGGCAATCATAAAAAGCATGGCTTCTGATCTTTTTCACACTGGCAGGTACTGTAATATTCCCCAGTTTTCGACAATTACTGAATACACCGTTCCCGATCTCTGTAAGCTTCTTCGGCAACGACACCTTTCTGAGATCTGGACAAAAAGAAAACGCACCTTCACCAATAACCGTAACACTGTCCGGAAAGCTTACTCCTGTCAAACCGCAATGCCGAAAGGCCGCTCTTTCTATCCTGGAAACGCCCTGTCCAAGCGTAACCTTTTTCAGCTTCATATCCGCCTCAAATAACGATTCCGGTAATATTTTCACACTTCCCGGAATGCTGACAGATTCCAGATTGTTACAGTAACTGAAAGCATATTCATCAATTTTTGTCACAGTTTTCGGTACATCCAGGCTCATAAGCTTACTCTGGTAAAAAGCATATGCACCAATACTTTTCATTCCATCAGGAAGCTTGATCCTGGTGATCGCAGTATCTCCAAATGCTCTTACTCCAATACTCCGCAGAGTTCCCGGCAACGAAATCCTCTTCATATTTCTGCAGCCTGAAAAGGTTCTGTCACCGATTCCCGTGATCCCAGATGCAACGGTTACTGTTTTTATCATTGCTGATCTGTATGAAAAATCATCGGTAACCTTAACCTCCCCTTTTCCCTGTATCTGCAGGTTTCCATTGGAGTACAACCGGTAAACAGCTTTGCTTCCACAGGAGCCCTTCGCAACAAGCTTTGCAGTGCTCTGCGCACCTGCTGTCGATGCTTCCTGTGCATATTCAGCCGCATAACCAGTCTGTGCATGTACAGCCACAGAAGATACACAGGACCCTGTCAGGATCATTGCCGTTGATAACAGTATTGCGATTTTTTTCCCAAACATAAAAGCTCCCTCCCTGAGAATCGATCGGATATCCACGATCTTCTCTCATGCAGCACCAAAAGGACCGGCATACATCCGGTCCTCATGTTCATCATTTAGAATCTGTTGGTTAATCCAACCACATACATATCTTCTTTATATTCCGGAATCTTCACAAGAAGTCCCTCTGCAGTATCTTCAGTTTCTACCTTCACTGCCGGATCAAATGGTCTCAGCGCTCCGTGATAGCCCTTGATCAGGAATTCATTGGCACCTTCCTTCAGATGATCTGCAAACACATTCAGATTTCCGTCTTTCTGTGTATAATGGAGCTCGATTCCACTCTCAAGCAACTCAGATTCACGGTCACTGCAGCGTGTTCCGTAAATACCGTCATGGTTTACCTTCAGCCATGCACCCAGGATCTTCAGTCTTCTTACCTGCTCCTCCGGGATAGTTCCGTCTGCCTTCGGGCCGATGTTCAGGAGAAGATTTCCGTTATTTGCCACTGTTCCGACAAGAAGTGAGATCAGATCCGGAACAGAGATCAGCTTGTCATCGCCTTCGTTGGCATTATAACCGAAAGATAAGCCCATTCCACGGCACATCTCCCATTTCTCATTTCTGTTTACAGAACCGGATTTATATTCCTTAGTAAGGAAATCGTGATAACGTCCGTTGAAACGGTCATTTACCACACCCTCCGGAACCTTATTGTAATAATGTGCAAAGAAATACGGCATCATCTCTTCACTCTGTGTCGGCCATCCGATATCATTCCAGAACACACTCGGTGCATAATCATCAACAAGCTCTTTCATCTGATTATAGGAATAATCTGCATATGCAAATGTCGGGCTGGCTGTTCCAAACAGATCATCATCCTCAAAAATAGGATCGTTTGCATACTGCCAGTCGATCAGTCCGGAATAATACAGACCCATGCGGATTCCTGCGTCACGGACAGCTTCTGTCAGCTCACCGGTGATATTTCTCTTCGGTCCCATTTCTACGGAATTGAAATGTGTATATTTACTTGGGAACAGGCAGAATCCGTCATGATGCTTGGTTGTCAGAACAACATACTCCGCACCTGCTTCTTTGAAGATCTCTGCCCACTGCTTCGGATCCCAGTTTTCAGCTTTCCACATAGGAATAAAATCTTCGTATTTGAAATCTTTTCCGTATTTTTCTATATGATGCTTATATGTAGGGCCTTTTCCAATGTTCAGAGAATTGTAATACCATTCTGCATACGGATTATCCGCAAACCATTCCTTGGAATCAACCTCTCCCAGCTCCCATGTATGCGGTGCAAATGCCGGCACGGAATAAATTCCCCAATGGATAAAAATTCCAAATTTACAATCCTCATACCATTTTGGAACTGTGTGTGCATTTACAGAGTTCCAGTTTCCTGTGAATCTTACATCTCCCATAATTAAAATACCTTATCCTTTCTGTCCTTTCAAAAAGACATTATAATTTACTCGCTTCCCCCAACAGCTATTCTACTGTGATCTTCAATACCACCGGCATATCTCCCGCCTCAATAACCCCTCTTCCGCAGGAAATATCCAGTTCTTTATTTCTCGCAAATGCCGGATGCAGATCTGTTCCGAGGATCTCAATATCCCGGATCGTGGATTTCAAAAGCTTCATATCATTGCCAAGAGCTTTGATATGGATCTCTCCATCCTCCGGCCAGTGCAGAACAGTCGCATAAATATGATTGCTCTTACTTGTAAAACGGATATCCTCAGAAGTAAAGTGCTTATCATAGGTATCCGTGAAATGTCCTTCCGGAACCACCGTCGGTCCCTCTCCGAATGTCTTCCAGTATCTGGTTCCGTATATCGCCTCTCCGTTTACCTTCAGCCATTTTCCCATTTCTCTCAGGATATGTGCATCCTCTTCCGGAATTGTTCCATCCGACTTCGGTCCGATATTAAGAAGAAGTGCACCATTTTTGCTGACTACATCGATCAGATCCAGCACTACATCGGAAGGCTTCTTATAATCATTTCCAATGGTATAGCCCCAGGAGTTCTTAGCTACAGACGTATCATTCTGCCACAGATCCGGCGTGATATGGTCTAACTGACCTCTTTCCAGATCATTGACTGCGCTGCCGTAAACATATGCGTCAAATTTGGCATCAATGGCTGTTTCTTTTCCCCACTGTGCAGAACGGTTGTAATAATATGCTGCAAATTTACGAAGATACGGTTTCCATGCATACTGCTGGATCCACCAGTCAAAATACACGATAGATGGCTGATATTTATCCACGATCTCGCAGGTGCGGACAAGCCAGTCCTGCATATGCTCCTCTGTCGGAGGATTGTCATAAATATCACTCATATCTCTGGTGATTCCTGCTGCCGGCCCATAAAGATCCGCATATTCCGGATCATTGACATCAGCCTCCGGGATCTGACGACCTCCATTAAAGAACCAGTAATGCTCTGCTCTGTGAGAAGAAGCACCGAGAACCATTCCCTCTTTCTCAACCTCTGTCTTCAGCTCTCCGAGAATATCTCTTTTCGGTCCCATCTCAGCAGCGTTCCAGCGACAAAGGTCACTGGCATACATCTGAAATCCATCGTGATGCTCCGCTACCGGAACTACGAATTTCGCCCCCGCCTCTTTAAATAAGGCCGCCCATTCCTTCGGATCAAACTTCTCAGCCTTAAACTGAGGAATAAAATCCTTGTAGCCGAATTTATCCAGAGTTCCGTATTTCTCTGTATGATGCAGGTTCTCCTTAGAGCCTTTCACATACATATTTCTGGGATACCATTCGTTTCCGAAAGCCGGAACACTGTAAACACCCCAGTGGATAAAAATTCCGAATTTATCTCTTGCATACCACTTCGGCGTAGGATGCTCACAGAGAGAATCCCAGGTATCCGTGTATGGTCCCTGTGCGATCACCTCATCGATCAGAGAAAGGTATTCTTCTTTTTTCATCTGTTCGTCCTCTTTACATCTTTTATTTATATTGTATGGATGTCTCTATGTTATCATCAAACCTTTTGGTTGTATATGCCTAACAATCCACAAATAAAACGTTTCGTTTTTATACAAAACATACAACAAAAAAAAAGACCTTGATGATGTTTTTGTTCCAACTTCATCAAAGTCTTTTCTTTTTTACATAATATTCTCTTCGATCACCTTTTCGATCCGTCTCTTCACTTCTTCTGCGAGCTCTGTGGTATGCATATCTTTGTATTCCTCATAATACATCGGAGGAAGGATATGCACCTGTACGGTGATCCTCTCTGTAGAGCCGGTATCAAAAGCCTTAAAGGAATCGATCAGTGCAACCGGAACGATCGGGCATTTCGTCTTGGTGGCAGTCTTGAAGCTGCCGCCCTTGAACGGCCCCGGATGATTTCCGTTTTTACTTCTGGTTCCCTCCGGAAAGATCAGATAATTACGACCAGCCTTCACTTCCCGTATTACATTGACAATGACCTGCATGGACTGCTTCAGGTCTTCCCTGTCAATGATAAAGGCCTTCATACAGGCAAAAACCTGCTTCAGAAAAGGAATCTCTCCAACTTCCTTCTTGGCAACTACCGAAAAAGGAACCGGGCATGCCCGGATGATCGCCAGCACATCAAACAGTCCCTGGTGATTCGGAAAAAACATAAATCCCTTTTCTTTTGGGATATTTTCAGCTCCATGCACATCAATATGGATATTTCCGCCTTCAATGGCATGCTCATCTACCAGTCTCAGGAATGCGTATTTCTTCTCTTCCGGATAATCATCTGTATGCGCTGCATACCAGCAAAGCTTGATCCACCAGTAAGGAACAAAGACTATATTTCTGAGCACCATCAGCAAAATCCGCTTCATTCTTACATCCTCCCGCCTCTGCTTTATCCGTTCAGTTTCCCTGCGATCTTATCCTCGTATCCCGGATTCTTTTTCAGAAAAACCTCATAAGCCTTTGTATAATCTGTATAGGTTTTCGTAGTCATAAATTTCTGATAATCCTTGGCAACCTGCTGACTGATCTTATCTGAAATCTCAGAAGGCGCATACAGATAATACTTTTTGTCCTGGACCTTTACAAGATAGGTACTGATACATGGATATTCCTGCTCGTTCTCCAGAACAAGATTATAGCGGATATAAACATAAGAATAATTTTTGTTTTCAGAAATGGAGCCACAGCTGTCGATATTTACATCCTTTACTCCATGGGCCTGAAAATATTTTATCGTGGAGGAAATCTCTGTTTTCGCCTCATCCGATAACTTATCCGCACTGTAACAGCTCTGCATCTTTTTATTCTTGCCTGCTGCTGCCGCTTTGATGTAGCCTTCCACAACCCCCTCCGGAGTTCTGTGGCTGATCTTTCCGCAGCCTCTGGCCGCCAGAACGATCACCAGCAGGATCAGAATGATCCCCGCCAGTGTCGCAATGTGGACAAAATTCAGTTTTTTATTAGAGTATTTCAGCTTCTTTACTGATTTTTTTCTGCGTTTTTTCTTTGTCGTCGTCATGACTTATCCTCGACCTTATTCCTCTTCACTGCCTGTGACAGCTTCCTCTGCAGAGCCTTCTTCGTTATCGCCGGTTTCTCCGTCAGCTTTTTCGGTAGTTGTATCTGCTTCCGGATCTTTATCTCTTACCTTGGCGATACTTGCAACGGTTACACCCTCTGTAAGATTGATCATCTTCACACCGGAGGTGATCCTTCCAAGAACAGAGATATCCGCACACTGCAGACGGATAATGATACCCTCTGTAGTGATCATCATGATCTCGTTCTCTTCGTTGACAGCCTTGGCGCCGACAACATTTCCGGTCTTCTCGGTGATCTTGTAGCACTTCACACCCTTACCGCCACGGTTCTGGACAACGAACTCACTCATAGCTGTACGTTTGCCCATTCCGTTCTCGGAAACTACAAGCAGATAATCTCCCTGAGTGTTCAGCTGCATGGCAACAACTTCATCACCGTCAGTAAGATTCATACCTCTTACTCCCATGGACGCACGGCCTGTGCTGCGGACATCTGTTTCCTTAAAGCGGATACACTGTCCGTCCCTGGTCACAAGAATAATATCTTTGTTATTATCAGTAGCCTTAACCTCGATCAGCTCGTCATCATCACGGAGAACGATTGCTGTAAGACCTGTCTTACGGACATTCTCGTAATCCTTGATCGGAGTTTTCTTCACAAGGCCTTTCTTGGTAGCCATCATCAGATAATGACCCTCTTCATATTTACGAAGCGGGATCACAGCTGTGATCTTTTCTCCCGGTGCAAGCTGCAGAAGATTGATGATCCCAGTTCCTCTGGCTGTACGACCGGCCTCCGGGATCTCATATACCTTCAGTCTGTATACACGTCCTGTATTAGTAAAGAACATGAGATAATGGTGCGTTGTCGTCATCAAAAGCTCTTCGATATAGTCATCCTCAATCGTCTGCATACCCTTGATTCCTCTGCCGCCACGGTTCTGGCTGCGGAAATTGTCAACGGTCATACGCTTGATATAACCAAGCTTTGTCATTGCGATCACTGTATTTTCTCTCGGGATCAGATCCTCTGTAGAGATATCATATACATCGTATCCGATGGAAGTCTTTCTGTCATCGCCGTATTTCTCTGCAATGGCAAGAATCTCCTCACGGATCACCCGGAGAAGGAGCTTGCGATCAGCAAGGATTGCCTGGAACTTGCGGATCTTCTCCATAAGCTCTGCATACTCAGCCTCCAGC
>OLOH01001228.1_pt1 | contig 15016 bp, 10 predicted proteins | sample 1673221 | NCBI WGS metagenome assembly OLOH01 (sample SAMEA3136767, study PRJEB25190) | human gut metagenome
TGCACGTGCCGGTGTCCGAGAGGCTTTTTTCATTTCCGCAAAATCGTACTACCTTTCCACCTTTTCTCCTCGACAAAACCAAAATTTTTTCAAAAATCCATCTTTAGATGGATTACATTTCGCGCGAAATATGATATATTGTGGTTATAAACCATAAAAGGGGAGTAGAGCACATGAATGAAGTCGTCATCAAGCCATCGCTGCGCGAGCAATTCTTACAGGGGTGGGCTCAGTGCCGCGTCATTTTCTTCAGCGCGCCGTGCGGCTTCGGCAAGTCTACAGCCGCCACCGCCTTGCTCAGTAATCACAAAACCTGCGTGTTTTCGGCAGAAGACCCGGAATTCCTGCGCGAGCCCGTGCCGAAAAATGTAGATGCGATTGTGATCGATTCCCTGCCCGCGCTCAAAGACCCGGAAGACCAGCAAACGCTCTGCGCATGGATCCGCGAAAATCCGGAGCTGCACTTCGTCATTTTAAGCCGCGGCGTGCTGCCCGGCTGGCTCATGCCGTTCCGCTTTACGGGGCTTTTGCAGCTCATCGAGGCCAGAGATTTGTTGTTTGACCGCGATACCGTGCGTGTTTTTCTGGAAAAGAATGGCTGCACACCAACGGAAGCAGAGCTCAACGTCATCATCCACGATTCTCTCGGCTACCCGCTGGCCCTAACGGCGCTTTCGCGCCTGATGCAAAACGGTCAGCCCTATACGCCGGAGATCGTCGGCATTGTGCAGCAGGAAATCTATCACTATTTTGAGGATAACATCTTCAACCGCTTTTCAATGCCGCTGCGCCGTATGCTGCTTAACATCGCCCCGTTCGATACATTCGACGCCGAGCTTGCCCAGATGATTTCCGGCGACAGCCACATCAACGAGCTTATTTCCATCGTTCGGCACGATACCACCATGCTTTTAAATGCCGATGCACAGAAATACCGCTTCTGGAGCTTTTTCCAACAGTTCCTCATGTGGGAACTCCGCCAAGTCTATACGCCGCAGGAGCAGGCCGCAGTGTACAGCCGCGCCGGGCTTTACTATGAGCTGCACGAAGATTACGAGCATGCGCTCGAGTGCTATTCGCGCTGCAAAGACCACCGCCGTGTCTCGGAAATGCTCATCCGCAACGCAGAGCAGCACCCCGGTGTGGGACATTACTATGAGATGGAAAAGTATTACTATGCTATCCCGAAAGAGGAGATTCTCCGCTCGCCATCGCTCATGTGCGGTATGAGCATGCTCACGTCCCTCTGCATGGATTACGAAGCCTCCGAAATGTGGTATTCCGCCCTGCAGGAGTATGCAGCCCCACTCAAAAAGACCGACACCGCCTACAAAGAGGTGCGCGGCAAGCTTGCATATCTCGATATCTCCCTCCCGCAGCGCAGCAGCAAAGGCATCGCAGAGAACATCGGCAACTATTTCAAAATTCTAACGGATAAAAGCTTGCAAACACCCACGTTTTCTGTCACCAGCATGCTGCCAAGTCTTATGAACGGCGGCAAAGATTTCTGTTCGTGGTCCAAGCACGATGAACTGCTCTACAAAACCATCCGCAAGCCGATGGAGGCCATTCTCGGCAAAGACGGCATCGGTTTTGCCGATTGCGCCCTTTGTGAAAGCAAATTTGAAAAAGGGGAGGATAACCTTCCGTGGCTCATGACGCTTGTGGCCCAGTTGCCCGAGATCGAGCGTCACGGCACGCCGGATATGACGTTCGCCATCATCGGTCTCATGGCGCGCGCCCAAACGAAACAGGGCAACGCCATCATGGCGCTTTCTTCTTTAGACAGCCTGCGAACAGAGTTTGAGGAGGACAACAAGCGTTTCCTGCCGAATATTGATGCCATGCGTTGCCGTATATGGCTGCGCACCGGTGAAATGGAAAAGGCAGAGCAGTGGTACCGTACATCTGCCCCCCAGATCACGCCGCGCATCCGTACCATGTGGCGCTACCAGTATATAACGCGTGCCATGGTTGAGGTTGCGCTCGGAGAAGAAAATACCGCGCTGCTCACATTGGCCTCACTCATCCCGTTCTGTGAGCGCTGCGGCCGTGTGATGGACCGCATATATATCCGCATCCTAACGGCCGTTTGCTACCAGCGGCAAAATAACGCCCGGTGGCAGGAGGAGTGGATGCAGGCGCTTGATGCCGTCCATGAGTACCGCTTCGTTATGCCTATTGCGCAGTTTGGCGCCGCCGTAATGCCCATGCTGACGTTTACCGGCTACAAAAAGGACGAGTCCTTCTTTTCACTCCTTTTACAGGAAACGCGCCGTCAGGCTGTTTTGTACCCGAATTTCTTGCGTCCCATGCCGCGGCTCTCAGAACCGCTTTCGCCCGCAGAAACGCAGGTGCTCCGGCTCCTGTGCGGCAACCGCAGCAACCAGGAGATCGCCGACATCCTCGGTGTCAAGGTCGCCACCGTCAAAACGCATGTCATCCACATCCTCCAAAAGCTCGGCGTCAAACGCCGCGGCGACGCCAAAGAAGTCGCCCAAAAACTCCATATCATCGAGTTTTGACGAAAACCCTTGACACCCACCTGAAAAACAGTATACTAAAAGCATACAGACCATAGAAAGGGGAGAGCCCATGTCCCCAATATCTCTTTCATCCATAACCCTCATACAACTGATTGCGGGGTGACCCCATGACTTTCAAAAAGCATTTCAAAGTTCTCCTGCCGCTCCTGATCTTAGTCGCGCAAGCCGTAAGCGGCGTTTTCGGCTTTATTCTTTTTGGGTGGCTTTCAACTGCTCTTGACCGTATAGGCGGTGAGAATAGCGGTTTAGAGGAGTTCTTTGCTTACGTGTCAGCGTTTATTGTACTTACCATGACGACAAGCGTAACCCCTTTCATCAACCTCGAACTTGAAAAAGGCGGTTACATACAAAAAATCTGGAATACAGCAGAAGTACTGGTCGTACAGAGCGTCTGCTCGGCTTTCTTTGTGTGGCAGCACTGCAAAGTGTATTTCAGACCGCTGGATGCCAGTTGGCTCGGCGATGCGTTGGTCACACTGATTCCCATGATTATCGGTCTCTCCAACGTCCTAGCCATGCTCATCCAAATCGCCATCTACGCCATCTTAAACCACCGTAAAAACCGCCGTGCCGCGCTTACTCAACCGCAGCCGACACCGCCCATCGAACCGTAAAAACCAAAAACTCCCGACCGCCGCAAATGATGAACAGCAGCAGTCGGGAACTCTTTTTATTCAAATATTCAATTTCAGCTTACTTTTCCAAAAATTCCTTCAGCGCCGCATAGTCCACATTCTCCGGCTTCACTTCGTCAAAGAACTTCAGCAGTTTTTCGGCCAGCATGCGTACGCCGCCGACGGAATTGCTTTCGATATTCAGCGGTAGAATGGGGTCGTGTACGCTCATGCGCAGCAGGAACCAGCCGTCACCGTCGTTTTCCGGGAACGAAATGCGGATGCCTTCGCGGTTGTCCGGCGCAATGTTCCAGTTGTGTGCTTTCGCGTAGCTTTCAAGCGCTGCAATGGTGCCCTCGCCATAGGGGCGGAAATCCTCCGCGGTAATGGGGAAGCGCAACTCTTTTTCTTCCTTGGCTTCCTTCAGATCGGCGATGAGACTATCGAGCGATTTGCCCTCACGGCGCAGCTGTGCCGCCTTAATGATGATCTTCGTCACCAGATAGGCACCGTCGTCAAGGAAGTAGTTCTCGCGCAGCGCCGCATGGCCGCTCGTCTCAATCGCCAGCGGGCAGTTCACGCCCTCGTTATTCAGGCGTACCGCTTCGTTGATGACATTCTTGTAACCGCGCTTAAAGCGGTGATGCTTGCCGCCGAGCGTCTGCTCAATGTAGGTCTTGAGCCCGTCGGACGTAATGGAGTCCGTCACAATGGTGCCGCCCGGGTTGCCCTCCAGCGCAATGGCGGAAGCAATCGCCACAAGACGGTTGCGGTTGATCTCTTCGCCGCGGCTGTCCACGGCGCCGCCGCGGTCTACGTCCGTGTCAAAAATTACGCCAAGGTCCGCACCGGCCTTCACGGTCGCCGCGCAAACGCTCGCCATGGCCTCCTCGTTCTCCGGGTTTGGAATGTGGTTCGGGAAGCGGCCGTCCGGCTCCAAAAACTGGCTGCCCGTAATGTCCGCACCAAGCGGCTTCAGCACGTCGTTCGCGTAAAAACCGCCCGCGCCGTTGCCGGCGTCCACAACGATCTTAAAGCCTGCAAGCGGATGCGCATAATCTTCCGCGTTCACGCCCTTGCGGATCATCTCGCGCAGATTATCTGCATATTTCGACATATAGTCCACCGGCACCAGCGTGCCGTTGTCGGTTTCCTTCGGCGCAGCGCCGTTCTGTGCATATTCCAGAATCTCGGAAATATCCGGGCTGTCAAGGCCGCCCGCAGGCGTGAAGAACTTCAGTCCGTTGCGGAAGAACGGGTGGTGGCTCGCCGTAATCTGCACCGAGCAGTCGCACGGCAGCTCCAAAACCGCCATGAACATCGACGGGGTAGAGGCAAGGCCGCAGTCGTAAACCGAAGCTCCGTACGTCGTAAACGCGCGGAACAGCGCCGCCGCAATACGGTCTGCGGAAATGCGGGAGTCATGGCCGACGGCAATTTTCAGCCCTTCGGCGCACTTATCCAGGTGCTTTTCGCACCAAACGAGAAAACCGGCCGCAATGCGCTCCACGACCTCATCGGTCAGGTTAATCGGCGCGCCGCCGCCTTCACTTGCAACACCGCGAATGTCAGTGCCGCTTTTCAAAGTTTTATAGGCAAACATGGAAAAGACCTCCTGTTTCGTTTTGCATTTTATCCAAGCTTATTATAATACAACTCCCGTAAAATGAAAAGAGCTTTTTGATTTTTGACAAATACGTTTTAGTATGGCTAAAACCGCCTACAAACTGCAAGTTGTAAACTGAGAAATTGCAAATTTCGTGTAAAATCAAAAATTTTTTCAAAAAAGTGTTGACAAAATGAAATTTTGGTGGTATAAACTTAGCATAATAATTCAAGGGCACAGATGAAGAGAAGTACCCGGCAGACCGCTTTGCACAGTGAGCGGGGGAGAGTGTGAACCCCGCGTAAGCACACCGGCGAATAACACTTCGGAGCCTCAAGCCGAAAAGATGCGCATATCTCAGTAGGTGCGACGTGTGGCGGCGCGTTAAGCCGTGCCTGTCTTGTTAGAGACAGTAAAGGTGATCTTCTTTATAAGATAATTTAGGTGGCACCGCGGATACAACAGCTATTCGTCCTAAGAAATTTGGACAAACGGCTGTTTTTTTATTTGCGTTTGAACTGAAATTATTTTATTTGGAGGGAACCGATATGTGTTCGATTATGGGTTACACAGCAAAAGACATTCGTTTGGAAGATTTACGAAAGGGCTTTGATAAAACCGTTTCCCGCGGGCCGGATATGTCCCGCACACTGGAAACGCCCGCAGGCTGGCTTTTTTTCCACCGCCTCGCCATCATGGGCCTCACAGAAGAAGGCATGCAGCCGTTTGAGCTGGACGGTTCCGCCGTCGTCTGCAACGGCGAGCTCTACGGTTTCCGTTCCGTTAAAGAGGAGCTCCGGAGAAAAGGCTACACCTTCAAAAGTGATTCTGACTGCGAAATTTTACTCCCTCTCTACAAAGAAGAGGGCACCGAGATGTTCAAAAAGCTCGACGCCGAGTTCGCCCTGATTATTTACGATGCCGAGACCGATAGCTTTATCGCTGCGCGTGACCCCATCGGCATCCGCCCGCTCTACTACGGGTACAGCGAAAGCGGTCACATTATGTTTGCCAGCGAGCCGAAAAACCTCGTCGGCCTGTGCCATCGCGTTATGCCGTTCCCGCCGGGCCACTACTATAAGGACGGCAAATTCACCTGCTACTGCGACATCGCCGAAGTCGAAGAAGTTTGCCACGACGACCTCGAGACCGTCTGTAAAAACATCCATGATAAGCTCGTTGCCGGCATCGAAAAGCGGCTCGATGCCGATGCCCCGCTCGGCTTTCTTCTCAGCGGTGGGCTTGATAGCTCCCTCGTCTGCTCCGTCGCAGCAAAGCTTTTAAAGAAGCCCATTCGCACGTTCGCCATCGGCATGAGTGAAGATGCTATCGATTTAAAATACGCCCGCGAAGTTGCCGATTACATTCACAGCGACCACACCGAGGTCATCATCACAAAGGACGATGTTATCGAAAATCTCGAAACCGTCATTGCGCTGCTTGGCACGTATGACATCACCACCATCCGCGCCAGCATGGGCATGTACCTCGTCTGCAAAGCCATTCACGAGCAGACCGATGTCCGCGTGCTGCTCACCGGTGAAATTTCCGATGAGCTCTTCGGCTACAAATATACAGATTTCGCCCCCAGCGCCGCCGCGTTCCAAACGGAAGCCCAAAAGCGCGTGCGGGAGCTTCATATGTACGACGTGCTCCGTGCCGACCGCTGCATCTCCGCCAACTCGCTCGAAGCCCGCGTTCCGTTCGGCGACCTCGATTTCGTCAAATACGTCATGTCCGTCGATCCCGAGATGAAGCTCAACAAGTACAAAAAAGGCAAATACCTCCTACGCCACGCGTTCGAGGGCGATTACCTCCCGCTGCCGATTTTATACCGCGAAAAAGCCGCGTTCTCCGATGCCGTCGGTCACTCTATGGTCGATTACCTCAAGGCCTACGCCGAAACAAAGTATACCGATGACGAAATGAAGCTCCGCGCCGCAAAATATCCGTTCGCAACGCCGTTTACGAAAGAATCCCTTCTCTACCGTGAAATTTTTGAAAAATACTATCCCGGTCAGGCGGAAATGGTCAAGGACTTTTGGATGCCGAACAAAGCGTGGGAGGGCTGCGACGTCAACGATCCCAGCGCCCGCGTGCTCGCGAACTACGGTGCCTCCGGCGAATGATTGGAAAGATTCATAAACTTTCTCAATGTTTAACAAATTCACTGAAAATTTAACCTGAATGCAACACACCTTTTTTCCGTTTAGCCCTTGTGTATTCTCTACTGTTGTGATAGAATAAAGCCATCATAGGATATTATGGTTTTCCACATAGAACCCTATCGGCAAACCATAATGAGACTAAATCTCATATTGAAGGAGAGATGACTGATGTCCAAGATGATCGAACTTCACGACATCGATGTTCCGGGCTTCCTGTCTGTACTGGATAGCTGCGAGGGCAATGTGTATCTGATGACGCGCGACGGTGATAAGCTGAACCTGAAAAGCAAGCTGTGTCAGCTCATCGGTCTTACGTCTCTGATTGAAGGCGGAAAGATCGCAGAAGCCTTTGTGGTCTGCGATAATGAAGCGGATGAATCCAAGCTGTTCCGCTTTAACCTTTACAAGGACGAAACGCAAGGTAAGTAAAGAGTAGGATTTGCAAAGTAAGCTGCTGCAAGTAAAAACTGCGGCAGCTTTTTTGTATCATGTAAAACAAATTATGTAAACAAAAAGGAGAGACTCATGCCACAAAAAAGAACCGGCGCAGTCCGTCGCCGCCAACCCCGGAACAAAAAAACGCTTTCCGCCGTCATCAGCGCCGTCCTTGTGCTCGCGGCGGTGCTTGTCTATTATTTCCCGGAGCTTGAAACGTACCTCACCGGTGCACCGAACACAGACTCAAGCACCCCCGCACAGCCCACCCAAAGCACCGACGCCGCCGACTGCGCCGTCTACTTTTTAGATGTCGGGCAGGGGGATAGCATTTTAATTCAAATCGGCACCGATTACAACATGCTCATTGATGCCGGCACCCGCGAAGCGGGAGAGACTGTCGAAAGCGACCTTCAGGCGCTCGGCGTCACATCACTCGATGCCGTTGTCGCCACGCACCCGCACGCAGACCACATCGGCTCCATGAAGCAGATTATCGAGGATTACACCATCGGCACGTTCTACATGCCCCTTTTGCCCGACGACCAAACGCCCACCACCGCTACATATGAAAATATGCTCGATGCCCTGCTCGACAAAAACATCCAAACCGAGCAGATCTCCACCGATACAAAAATCTCCGCGCCCGAAAACGCCAGTTTTGCCGTCCTATCCCCGGAAAAGGACGAGATATTCGATAACCTCAACAACTATTCCGCTGTTCTGCGCTTCACCTACGGCAATATCTCCTTTATGCTCACCGGCGACGCCGAAACCGAGGTCGAAGAGAATATCTTAGCACGCGAAACGGACATCACTTCAAACGTTTTAAAGTGCGGTCACCACGGCTCGTCCACATCGTCCTCCATGGATTTTCTCCGCGCCGTGAACCCCGCCGTCGCCGTCATTTCCTGCGGGCAGGATAATAAATACGGTCACCCGCACCACGAAACGCTCGAAAGCCTTTCCGAACGTAACTGCAAGATCCTGCGCACCGATACAGACGGCACCGTCGCCGTTACAACGGACGGCAATACGTATTCTGTCTGTACGTGGTCGGCGGAAAACGGCCTTTCTCCGGCAGCGTAAGTTCGCGTAAAAAATTTTGACGAAAACACAAATCTATGCTATACTGATAAAAATAAATTCCGACCCATGACGGAAATAAAGGATGGTTTTTATGCTGACAGAAAGCAAAAAGGCGTTTATCGAGTTCATGATGTCCGCAGACGTGCTGCGTTTCGGCTCCTTCGTCACGAAGAGCGGCCGCAATACGCCGTACTTCGTCAATACCGGCAACTATAAGACCGGCGAGCAGATCGCAAAGCTCGGCAAGTTCTACGCATCGCTCATCAAGGAGACCGTCGGCGAAGATTTCTCCGCCATGTTCGGCCCGGCGTACAAGGGGATTCCGCTTGCCACAGCCGCCGCCGCGTCCCTCTATAACGAGTATGGCATCTCGAAGCCCTACTTCTTCAACCGCAAGGAAGAGAAAGACCACGGCGAAGGCGGCAGCCTCGTCGGCTACAAGCCGAAGGACGGCGATAAAATTATTATCATCGAAGACGTCATCACCGCCGGTACCGCCGTGCGCGAGACCATGCCGATCCTCTACGGCTGCGGCAATGTGAAAGTCAACGATATGTTCATCTCCGTCAACCGCTGCGAGGTAGGCAAGGTTCCCGACAAAACCGCCATCATGGAGGTCAACGAGGAGTTCGGCATTAAGGTCCACGCTATCGTCACCGTCGAGGACATCCACGAGTACTTAAAGCAGTCCGAAAAATACAACAATATCCTCCCCGCCATGGAAGACTACATGGCAAAATACTGCATCCTGTAAAATTAACAAGCGCATAAGAACACCCCGGCAAGCCATCCAAACTGCCTGCCGGGGTGTTTTCATATTATCTCGACTAAATTAAGCTCTTTTACCGTCTCGAACCCTGCTTGGCTGCTCTGTGCGGCGGCGCGTTCTGCGGGTAGCGTGGCGGTCTTTGTGCGCCGCCTCACGCCGCTTTCTGCGGTGATTCTGGAAGAACCTGCTTTGCAGCAAACGCCGCGTGTGGTGCTCTGCAAAATGCTCCATAAAATGGTTCGTCTGCACCATAAAGACGACCGACACAATGAGCAGCGGGATCAAAATAAACAGCATCGGGGCGGTCAGCGGCACCATGGAAACCAGGTCCATGCAGCCGATGTATCCCACAAAGAACGCCGCCACCATCGTGCCGAACAGCGCCCCGCGCAGCGCGTTGAACGGCAGGCAAAGCTTGAACATCAGCATAAACCCAACGGCAAACGCCACAATGACCGAAAGTGTCGAGACCTGCGGGTTCGTCAAATTCAGCGGTCCCTTAAACAGCGTCAAAAACAAAACGCCAAGAATCATCGTCAGGGCAGAGGGGAATGATTTCTTCAAAACGTTCGCTAAAAAGCTGCCGCTTATACGCTCGTTGTTCGGCTCCAGCGCCAGTATAAACGACGGAATACCAATCGTAATCGAACTGATAAACGTCAGCTGAATCGGCTCAAACGGGTAGGAAGCAGAAAGAAAAATGAACAGCACATCCAGCACCGTCGAATAGATCGTCTTCTGTAAAAACAGCGATGCAGAGCGTTGCAAATTGTTGATGGAGCGCCTGCCTTCCTTCACCACCTGCGGCATGGAAGCAAAGTTGGAGTCGAGCAAAACGAGGTTCGAGACCGTGCGCGCCGCGTCGCTGCCGGAAGCCATCGCAATGCTGCAATCGGCCTCTTTCAGCGCCAGAACGTCGTTCACACCGTCGCCCGTCATCGCCACCGTGTGTCCGTGGTCTTTTAACGCCTGCACAAATTTCAGCTTCTGCTGCGGCGTCACGCGGCCAAACACACTGTATTGCTCAATTGCCCCCGCAATCTCCTCGTCGGTGTGCAGCGTCGTCGCATCGCAGTAGTTTTCCGCGTGGGGCAGACCGGCCTTCTGTGCAATGTTAGAGACCGTCACGGCGTTGTCGCCGGAGATGACCTTCAGCGTCACGCCCTGCTCTGCAAAATAGCGCAGCGTTTGCGGTGCTTCCGTGCGGATCTTATCACTGATTAAAATGAAGCCCACCGGCTCAATGTCGTCCGGCAGCACCTTGTTTTCAAGGAAAGGCTTTGCGGAGTGGGCCAGCAGCAAAACGCGTTCGCCGCGCGCCGCATATTCCTCCGTATGTTCACGCAGCGCACCGAAGCGTTCGCCCAAAATGAATTCGCCCGCGCCCATCACATACGTGCCGCGCTCGCCGAAATACGCGCCGCTCCACTTTCTCGCAGAGGAGAACGGCACCGTCGCCGCAGCTTTCCAGTCCGATCCGCCGGGAAAGTATGCTTTCACCGCGTTGTACGTCGGGTTGTCGTCCGTCAAAACCTGCACAAGCGCCTTCAGCGGAGCCGTCATGTCCTCTTCGGTGTAGCCCGTCAGCGGGTGCAGCTCGTCCACCTGCATCGTGCCCTCGGTGATCGTACCTGTTTTGTCTAAGCATAGCACATCTACGCGTGCCAACGATTCGGTGCAGTACAGGTCCTGCACCAACGTCTTGTAGCGTGAAAGCCGCAGTACGCTCACGGCAAACACCACGCTTGTCAGCAAAATGAGCCCCTCCGGGATCATGCCGAGGATCGCGGCGACCGTGCTCACAACGGCTTCACGGATCGTGTCATGCAGCAAAAAAAACTGCTTGCAGAAAAGCAAAATGCCAATCGGCACCAGCGTAAAGCCGAGCGTCTTTACAATGAAATCGAGGGAATGGAGAATTTCGGAGTTCGTGCGCTTCACATACTTCGCGCCGTTTGCGATGCGGTTTGCGTAGTTTTCGCGGCCTACGTGCTCCACTTCGGCGTAACAGCTGCCGGAAACGATGAAGCTGCCGGAAAGCAGTTCGTCACCTGCGCGCTTCAAGACCGGATCGCTTTCGCCCGTGATGAGCGATTCATTCACTTCCGCTTCGCCCTCCAAAACGATGGCGTCGGCGCAGATTTGCTGCCCGGTCGAAAGGTGCAGCACATCGTTCATCACAATCCCGCTCACGGGTGTCGTCTGCAGTTTTCCGTCGCGCAGCACAGAAGCCTTCGGTGCGGAAATGAGGGAGAGCTTGTCAATCGTCCGTTTCGCTCTTATGCCCTGAAACGAACCGATAATAATATTAGAAAAGATAACGCCCAAAAATAAAAGGTTCTTAAACGAGCCCACCAGCAAAACGAACAGCGCCAGTACAAAGTTCAAAATGTTAAAAAATGTGAACGTGTTTTCTAAAATGATCTGCTTTTCGGTTTTGGTCTTAATGCCCTCATCGGCGTTTGAAAGCCCGTCGCGCACGCGCTGCGCTACCTGCTCCGAAGAAAGCCCCTGTTTACGGTCTAAGCTATCCATCCCGTTACGATCTCCTTTTTCTTATCTAAATATAAGAATACACGATACACCACCCGAATGCAAGGATATAAAACGTAAATTTCTCTTACGATTTTGTGAATTCTTTCCTTTTGCTTGTAGAATATCCGCAAAAAACAAATTAACATTTTATGGAAAAAGTCAATTCAATTTTCAAGTCTATCCTGAAATCTATCCGGATTTTTGACACTTTTCACGATAGAGAGATAAAAACCCGTCAAAATCTGCTGTAAACAGCAAAATTCTCATTGTAAAACCCGCAGATAAAAGCCCTTACGGCCGATTTGACTTTGCAGGAATTTATGATTATACTTAATTATCGTACATAGAAAATCAGAAAATGATATGCGAAAAGCATTAGGTTTATTCATAAAGGAGAGATCATTCATGGCAGAAAAGACAGAAAAGAAATACGTTATCACAAACCATAGAAGCGGTAAGGTTCTCGCTTCCTGCGGCGGCTCTGCCGTGCAGATGACCGCAAACGACGGCGAAACGCAGGTCTGGTGCGCCGTCCCGGCAGAGAGCGCGTCCGTGCAGCTCGTCCATAAGGTCAGCGGTCTCGCGCTCACCGTTCCGGGTGAGGCAGAAAACGGCACCGCACTCGTTCTCGCTGAGGCACAGGGCAACGCTTCCCAGCTCTGGAAGCTGACCACTACCGTCAAGGGCTGCCGCCGCATCACGCATGTCGCGTCCGGCAAGGTCATCGACATCAAGGACATCAGCGATGCAGACGGCGCACCGGCACAGCTTTGGGAGTTCGTGAAGGGCGATAACCAGAACTGGGTGCTCACCGAGGTCGAAAAGGAAAAGAAAGCCCCGGCAAAGTGCGCCGCAAAAACCGCAAAGCCGGCTGCAAAAGAGAAAGCTAAAGCAGAGGTGAAAGCCGAAGCCAAGCCGGAAGTCAAGGCAGAAGTTAAAGCCGAAGCCAAGCCCGCCGCCAAAACCACAAAGGCAGCCGCAAAAACCACAAAAACCACAAAGAAAACGAAGTAAGTTCGTTTAGCTGAGAGCCGCACCCAAACCGGGCAGCGGCTTTCTTTTTTACCCAACATTATTCTAAAAAGCGTGATAATACCCAAATTTTCACAAAATCGCCTTGCACCGCCCGTCAACAGCTGATATACTAAAGACAGTATAGTTTATCCTGCAATTTTGCGGCCAAAGGAGTTGTCTTTATGATACATGAAAAAATCGAACTGCACGTGCCGGGCTCTGCGGATTACGCAGCCATGTATACGTATTTTCTGGATCTTTCAAAAGAGGTTCCCATCGAAAAGCGTCCCACCGTCATCGTCTGCCCGGGCGGCGCGTACGCCTTTACGTCCGACCGTGAAGCCGAGCCCATCGCCATGCGCTTCAATGCCATCGGCATGAACGCCGTTGTCGTGCGCTATTCCGTTGCCCCGGCGCGCTTTCCGACTGCCCTTCTGGAAGTCGCCACCGCCGTGAAATACGTCCGCGAAGAAGGCGTAAAGTACGGCTGTGACCCCGAAAAGGTTTTCACTATCGGTTTTTCCGCCGGCGGCCATTTAGCCGCAAGCTACGGCAATTTCTGGAGCCGCCCGTTCGTTGCGGAGGCTATGAACTGCCCGTCCGAGCTTCTGCGCCCGAACGGCCAGATCCTCTCCTATCCGGTCATCACGTCCGGCCCGTTCGCCCACCACGATTCCATCAAGAACCTTCTCGGCGAGCAGTACGAGCTCGAAAAAGCGAATCAGTCGCTCGAAAACTTCGTCACGAAAGATCCCCCGCCCACGTTCGTCTGGCACACCCAGCCGGATGACTGCGTCCCGGTCGAAAACGCCCTGATGCTCGTCAGCGCCTTGCAGAAAAACGGCATCAAAACGGAGTTCCACATGTTCCCGGAGGGCGGCCACGGCCTGTCGCTTTGCAACGAAGTCACCTCGAACAGCGATGCCCAGCTCCTGCCGCACGTCGGCAAGTGGTTCGACCTCGCAGCGGAGTTTTTGCAGAGCCTTTAATCACCGATTTTCCGTAATCGCGAACGAATAAAGTCTTTGATCGACCTTTTCTAAAAGGCTTCGCCTTTTCGGGAGACCCCCTAATTGGGTCTCCCACGGGCGGAACGTCCACTGGAAGTTCCGCCCTCCCGTCCTGATTTTATGAACGCAAAAAGATTTCGTCGTCTGCGGACGACGACCAAAGGTTTCACCTTTGGAAACGGACAAACTTTCTCGAAGAAAGTTTGAACAAAGACTTTTAACCCTCGCTTACCGACAACTACTATTTATATTTCGCACCCGAAAGGAATCATCCCATGAAAGCCATTGATTTGGAAGTCAAGCGCATCTGCGAGGAAAAGCTCGCAAATGACGCGAAGCTCTCGGAGCTCTTTAAAAATTGCTACCCCAACACCATGGATACCACCGTCAAAACCATCGGCGAAAAAGATACCTTCGTCATCACCGGCGATATCCCTGCCATGTGGCTGCGTGATTCCACCGCGCAGGTTCGCCACTATCTGCCCGTCGCAAAGCACGACGCAGAGGTTGCCGATTGCATTGAGGGCCTCGTGAACCGCCAATTCAAGTGCATTGATATCGACCCCTACGCAAACGCGTTCAATCAGGAAGCGAACGGCATGTGCTGGCCGAAATACGCTGCGGAAACGCTCGGTCAGACCGCCGGCGGCGAATCCGACGATACCGATTTCGAGACCCCGTGGGTCTGGGAGCGCAAGTATGAGATTGATTCGCTCTGCTACCCGGTGCAGCTCGTGTACCTTCTCTGGAAAGAGACCGGCCGCACGGGCCAGTTCAACGACCAGTACAAAAAGAGCACCCTGCGCATTCTCGACCTTTTCACTGTCGAGCAGGATCACAGCAAGTCCCCGTACTATTTCCGCCGCACCAACTGCCCGCCCACCGATACTCTCACGCACGACGGCCACGGCGCGCCGGTCGCCGTCACGGGCATGATCTGGTCGGGCTTCCGTCCCAGCGACGACGCCTGCGTCTACGGCTATCTCATCCCGTCCAACATGTTCGCCGTCGTAACCCTCGGCTACACCGCGGAGATCATGCGTGAGATCTATAAGGACGAGGAAGTCGCTGCCCGTGCCGAAAAGCTCGCGTCCGAGATCCGCGCCGGCATCGAAAAATACGGCGTCGTCGAGCACCCGAAGTTCGGCAAAATGTACGCCTATGAGACCGACGGCCTTGGCAACTACGTCTTCATGGATGACGCCAACGTCCCGAGCCTCATGTCCATCC
>OLOH01001235.1_pt1 | contig 14960 bp, 12 predicted proteins | sample 1673221 | NCBI WGS metagenome assembly OLOH01 (sample SAMEA3136767, study PRJEB25190) | human gut metagenome
GGGCTCTGCCCCAAACCCCGCCAGAAACCTGAGGTTTCTGGACTTCCCTCTTCCGCTTCGCGGCATGCCGCGAAGCCATGTGGAAGGTGCAGGGAACTCAGTTCCCTGCTGGGGTTTGGGGCAACGCCCCAACGTCCCTCGTACTCACCGCATCAGCTTTTGAAGCGTCGTCAGCAGCTCGTCGATGGTCTCGTCCTTCCCGGCGCGGATATCCTGCGCGACGCAGGTTTTGATGTGGCTGGCCAGCAGCACCTTGGAAAAGCTGTTCAGCGCCGCGCTCGCCGCCGCAACCTGCGTCAAAATATCGGGACAATAAGCGTCCTTTTCAACCATGCCGCGAATCCCGCGAATCTGCCCCTCGATGCGGCTGAGCCGGTTGAGCAGATCGCGCTCCTCTTTGTCATCCCGATGCTTTGTTCGGCAATGACAGCAGCAGGGCGTCGTCTCTTCGCTCATGCGTGTTCACCTCGCTTGCGGGAGCATTATATACCCCATGGGGGTATCTTGTCAAGGAAAATTCCAAAAATGAAGTTCCAGAACAAATTCATTTAATTATCATCAGAAACGAACGCCGGACTCAAAAGAATTGCAGGAAATGATAAAATCAACGTCAAAATGATTGACGAATGGGAAAAAAAGCGCTATACTGACGCACGTTCAAGGACGCGGACAGGCAAAAAGGCCGTCCGCCAAAGCAACGCCGCGCATCGGCGCAGATGGGAGAGGTTACAATGAAGAAAGTGCCCGAGCTGTTTGGAAGCATGGTCTTTAACGAGGCCGTTATGAAGGAGCGACTGCCCAAGGACGTGTATAAATCGCTCAAGCAGACCGTGCGGCAGGGCACGGCGCTGGACCCGCAGGTCGCGGGCGTGGTGGCCAACGCCATGAAGGACTGGGCGATCGAGAAGGGCGCGACCCACTTCACCCATTGGTTCCAGCCGATGACGGGCATCACCGCCGAAAAGCATGATTCCTTCATTTCGCCCTGCGCGGATGGCACGGTCATCATGGAGTTTTCCGGCAAGGAGCTGATGAAGGGCGAGCCGGATGCGTCGTCCTTCCCCTCCGGCGGGCTGCGCGCGACGTTTGAGGCGCGCGGCTATACCGCGTGGGACCCGACGAGCTATGCGTTCATCAAGGATGACACGCTCTGCATCCCGACGGCGTTCTGCTCGTACACGGGCGAGATTCTGGATAAGAAAACGCCGCTGCTGCGCTCGATGGAGGCCATCAGCAAGGAGGCCTGCCGCGTGCTGGCGCTCTTTGGCAAGCGGGTCAGCCGCGTGACGACGACCGTCGGCCCCGAGCAGGAGTATTTCCTGATCGACAAGGCGGATTATAAGAAGCGCCCCGACTTGATTCTGACCGGGCGCACGCTTCTGGGCGCGCGGAGCCCGAAGGGGCAGGAGCTGGAGGATCACTACTTCGGCTCTATCCGCCCGCGCGTCAAGGCGTTCATGGCCGATTTGGACGAGGAGCTCTGGAAGCTGGGCGTAAACGCCAAGACGGAGCACAACGAGGTCGCGCCCTGCCAGCACGAGATGGCGCCGGTCTTTGCGACCGCGAACATCGCCACCGACCACAACCAGCTCACGATGGAGATGATGAAGAAGGTCGCCGACCGCCACGGGCTGGTCTGCCTGCTGCATGAAAAGCCGTTCGAGGGCGTGAACGGATCGGGCAAGCACAACAACTGGTCGATTTCCACCGACAGGGGCGAAAATCTGCTCGATCCGGGCTCTACGCCGATGGAGAACGCGCAGTTCCTGCTGTTCCTGACGGCGGTCATCAAGGCCGTGGACGAGTATCAGGATTTGCTGCGCATCAGCGTCGCCAGCGCGGGCAACGATCACCGGCTGGGCGCGAACGAAGCGCCGCCCGCCATCGTCTCCATGTATGTCGGCGACGAGCTGGCCGCCGTCATCCAGTCGCTGGTGGAGGGCACGGATTACAAGGCGGCGGGGCACAAGAGCATGGATATCGGCGTGACGAGCCTGCCGCATATCCCGCAGGATAACTCCGACCGCAACCGCACGTCGCCCTTCGCGTTCACGGGCAACAAGTTTGAATTCCGCATGCCCGGCTCGTCCTTCAACATCGCCTGCACGAACGTCATGCTCAACACCGCTGTTGCGGACGAGCTGATGCAGTTCGCGGACGAGCTGGAAAAGGCTGACAATTTCGAGGCCGCGCTCTCCACGCTCATCCGCCGCGAGCTGGCCGCGCATCGGCGCATCCTCTTCAACGGCAACGGCTACAGCGAGGAATGGCCGCGCGAGGCCGAGCGCCGCGGGCTGCTCAACCTGCGCTCCACGCCGGAGGCGCTCATCCATTATACGGATGAGAAGAACGTGGCGCTGTTCGCCCGCCACGGCGTATACACACGGACGGAGATACAGTCCCGGCAGGATATCAACATGGAGGAATACGCCAAGATCATCCACATCGAGGCGCTGACCCTGATCGACATGCTCGGCAAGCTGATCGTTCCGGCCTGCGCGGCGTATTCCAAGCAGTTGGCGGAGGGCGTGGCCGCCAAGGCGGGCATCGGCGTGGACGCGCCCGCGGAGGCCGCGCAGGTCAGGCTGCTGACCGAGAAGACGGCTGAGCTGATCGAGCGGACGGAGCGGCTCAAGGCCGTTGTCGCCGCCGAGCCGGAGGCGCTCAACGCGCGCGCGATGTATGAGCACGAGGCCGTCATCCCCGCGATGGAAGCCGCCCGGCAGGTTGCCGACGAGCTGGAGGGCAGGGTCGGCAAGGAATACTGGCCGATGCCGTCCTACGCGGATCTGCTGTTTTACGTCTGAAAAGAGGAGCGGTTGCGCATCAGATGATGGAACGACCGCCCGACCGAGAAAAGAAGCATAGCAAAAGCCTCATACGCACAGGATGCTTTGACCATCCTGCGGCGTATGGGGCTTTTTTGGCTGTCCGCGAGGAACGCTTTGATCGGGCAGTTTTTTGCGCGCTCTTTTTGTTCTGCCCGACGCACCTTGAATGTGAACCGCATAGCATACCCGGCGCGGTTTCGACGCGAAAAGATGCGGAAAAGCTGGCTGAAAATGAGAAAAACAAAAACGATTTCTATCATAAATAAGGAAATATGCTGTAAATAAGAAAAAAATTATGGTCACTTTTTTATGCTAACCGGTTGACATATAATTAAAAGGCTGATATACTAAGCGCAGCAACAGGGGAGAGCCGGAAGGGAAGGCTCAACCCCATACACAAGGATCATTAAAGGAGGAAACCCAAGTGAAAAAGTCCATTTCTCTGCTTCTGGCGGCCGTCATGGTCTTCGCGCTGGCGGCGATTGCCTGTGCGGACGCTACGACCGTGACCGCGTGGATCAGCGATGGCGCTGAGACGGTGATTTACACCAGCATGTTCGATGATTTCAATTCGAAGCATGACGACATTCAGGTGGATTATCAGTTCTTCGCGCAGGATGAGCTGCTCAACAAGCTGCAGACGGCTCCGATCGTCGGCGATACCCCCGATCTCATCGTGATCGACGGCCTGCAGATCCCGTATTTCCAGGATCTGGGCATGATCGCCTGCCTGGATAACTACATCGACGAGGATATGAAGAACGACGTTCTTCCGTCCGTCTGGTCCGAGGTGACCTACGACGGCGGCCTCTACGGCGTGGCGCAGTTTGACTCCGGCATGGCCATGTGGACGCGCAAGAGCATTCTCGAAAAGATCGGCGCGCGCATTCCGACCTCCTACAAGGATGCGTGGACGGTCGAAGAGTTTGAGGATATCCTCGCCAAGTGCAAGGAAATCGGCTACGAGTATCCGCTCTACATCCGTCAGAACAAGACCAGCTCCCTCTACTTCACCTGGATGGCGGTCATCGCTTCCTTCGGCGGCGATTACCTGAACCGCGATACCATGCTTGCGACCGGTACGATGGATGGCGAAAACACCGTCGCGGCGTATGACTGGATGAAGAAGATGCTCGACGAGGGCTATGTCAACGCGGCCTGCGATTACGAGGATGCGTTCTATGGCCGCGACGAGGCCGCCTTCTCCATGCTCGGCCACTGGAAATACAGCCAGCATGTCGAGGCGTTCGGCGACGACGCGATCATCGTTCCGCTTCCGGATTTCGGCAACGGCGTGTTCACCTGCTCCGGCTCTACGGTGGACGTGATGACCACTGCGGCGGTCGACCGCGGCGTGGCGGATCAGGCGTGGACGGTTCTTCAGGCGATGATGAGCCCGGAATACATCCAGATGGTTTGCGATGTGAACGGCGGCGTTCCGGCGCGCAAGAGCGTCATGGACGGCATGGAGCGGTGGCAGGAGGGCGGCCGCCTGTACCTGTACCGCGAGCAACTTGAAGCGGGCATCAGCTACCTGCGTCCGATCACCCCGGCGCATTCGACGCTTCAAACCCAGATGGCGAGTGTCGTGACCAACATTCTTGCTGGCGGCGATCCGGCTGAGCTGCTGCATGATGCGGCCGAGTACGTCGATGAGATCATCGTCGAGAACGACTGGAACATCGAGTAAAATCACATCGCGCCCGGCCGGCCGAACGCTGACCGGGCGCTTCTTTTGCCCTTTGAACCCGAAAAACAAAAAGCCAAAACAGGGAGAGCCGTCATGCTGACGGACAACCGGCATGGCGATAGAACGGAGCATTGCGTATGAGTGAAATCACTGTCAAGAGAAGCGGGGCGAAGCGGAGAAGCCAGATGTCCCGCGCGCAGGCGAAAGCCGCGTGGGGGTTGTCCGCGCCGGCGATCATCATCATGTTTTTGTTCATGATCCTGCCGTTTTTCATGTCTGTTTTCTATTCCTTTACGGATCGCAGACTGGTGCTCAACCCGAACAAGCCGACCAAGTTTGTCGGTTGGGCGAATTATATCAAGACCTTCACCAACAAGACCGCGCTTCAGGCGTTCTGGAATACGTTTGAATACACGATCATCCTCGTGCCGGTCGTGCTGATTCTGGCGACGCTGCTGGCGCTGCTGGTCAACCGCAAGGCGAAGGGCGTGACCTTCTTCCGCATGATCTATTTCTCGCCGCAGGTCGTAACCATGACGGTTGTGACCGTCATCTGGGGCTTCTTCTTCTCCAGCACGGCGGACGGCCTGTTCAACTCGATCCTGCGCGTGTTCGGCGTTCCGGCGCAGAAGTGGCTTCAGGATACGACGCTGGCGATGCCGTCCATCGCGATCATGTCCATCTGGCAGTGCGTCGGCATGCAGATGATTATCATGCTCGGCGGCCTCCAGTTCATCCCGGAGGAGCTGTATGAGGCGGGCACGATCGACGGCGCGAACACGTGGCAGCAGTTTGTCTATATCACCATTCCGCAGCTCAAGAATACGCTGGTGTACGTCTTTATTTCCAACACGATTTACTCGCTCAAGATGTTCACGCAGGTGTATATGCTCACGCAGGGCGGCCCGGCGGGCTCGACCACAACGCTGGTCTACCTGATGTATCAGGAGGGCTTCACCAACAACCGCGTGGGCTACACCTCCGCGATGGCTGTCGTGTTCTTCCTGATCGTGCTGGTGATCTCTTTGATTCAGAATAAGCTTACGGAGGGCGACTGAGGATGAAAGTGGAAAATAAGACGAAAAAGACGGTCACATCCGCCCTGTTCTACGTGCTTTATATCGCGCTGGCGGTCGTTTTTCTGGCGCCGCTGCTGTTCCTGTTCGTTTCCTCTGTCAAGAGCGAGACGCAGCTCGTTTCGGATATGGCGACGCTCAAGGCGTTCATTCCCTACGGCAACCTGACGCTTGAAAACTATGTCGCCGTGTTTGAAAAGCTCGACTTTCTGCATTACTTCCGCAACTCGGCCGTCAACGCCATCATTCAGGTGTTCGTCGGCATGTTCATCAACGGCATGATGGGTTATGCGCTGGGTATGCTGGAATTTCGGGGGCAGAAGCTGCTCGTTTCGCTGATGATCGCGCTGACCATCATTCCGACCGAGGCCGTCATCATCAACCGCTTCATGGTGGCCTTTAACCTGGGTATCATCAACACCATCTGGGCGCTGGCCATTCCGAATCTGGCGACGCCGATGTATGTCTTCCTGTTTTATCAGCATTTCCGCGGCATGCCGAAGGATCTGCTGGAGGCGGCCATCATCGACGGAGAAAGCTACACCGGCGTGTTCTTCAAGATTATGACCCCGCTCTCCAAACCGATTTACGCGACGGTCGCCATCATGTCCTTCATTCGCGCTTGGGGCGATCTGCTCTGGCCGACGCTCGTGACCCGCGATAACACGTGGCGCACGCTGCCGCAGGCGCTGCGCGGCCTGAACGACTCGGTGTATACCTTCTGGGGACAGATTTTCGCGTTCAGCGCGATGATTACCCTGCCGATTTTGGTCATCTTCCTCGCGTTCCAAAAGCAGTTCGTGCAGTCCGTTGCGATGTCCGGCATCAAGGGATAACGCAAAAAAGAAAGGAGATTCGATTGGCCGTGGAGTATCAATATCTGGGAACCGGCGCGGCGGAGGGCATGCCCGCCACGTTTTGCGCCTGCCCCGTCTGCCTGCGCTCGATGCGGGAGGGCGGAAAGAGCCTGCGCATGCGCGCCTGCACGCTGCTGGGCGACGATGTGCTGATCGATCTCTCGCCGGATATCCACGCGCAGAAGCTGAGATTCGGCCTGCGGCTGGATCGCCTCAAATGCATCGTCTTCACCCATTCGCATCCGGATCATCAGGATATATACGCGCTTCAAAACCGCGGCACGCCGTCCCGCGCGCTTCGCCCGGATGTGCCGGAGGAAGAAAACGTGCTGGATCTATACGGCAATCTGTGGGTGAAAAAGCGCTTCCTTTCGGCCTGCGCCGGTGCGGAACAGGTGAGGGAAGAGCGCTTCCGCTTTCACGAGGTGAAGCCGTTTGAGCCGTTCAAGGCCGCCGGGTATACCTTCTATCCGCTGCGCGCCAACCATCGGCCGATTCAGGTGGAGGATTGCCTGATTTACGCCATTTCGGATGGAAAAACGGCGATGCTGTATGCGAACGACACCGGCGAATTGAGCGAGGAAAACGACGAATATCTGAAAACCACCGGCCTGACATTCTCCGTGGTCAGCATGGATTGCGCGCGCGGAACGCTCAAGGGCGACGGGCACATGGGCTTCGCCGAGGTGCTGCGCCTGCGGGAGCGGCTGAACAAGGCGGGGCTGGTGAAGGCGGATACGCGCTATATCCTCAACCATCTTTCCCACATGAACGACATGACCCATTCGGAATGGGAGCGGTTCGCCGCGCCCCATGGAATCGAGGTGGCCTACGACGGCATGAAGGTCGTCTGCCGCCCCTGACCAGCAAAGGAGAACGAGCCCATGGCGACCATCAAAGAAGTGGCACAGCGCGCCGGCGTTTCGGTGACGACGGTTTCCCGCGTGCTCAACAAACGCGGATACATCAGCCAGGAAATGCACGACAAAATCTACGCGACGATGGAGGAGCTGAACTATCAGCCCAACGAAGTCGCGCGGTCGTTGACCCGACGCAGAACGAAAATCATCGGTCTGCTGGTGCCTTCTGTCGATGATCCGTACTTTGGCGAGGTCGTCAACCAGCTGATTCTTGCCGCCATGCGGCACGGATACAAGGTGATGATCTATGCGTCCGACGGCCAGAACGATCGGGCGCTGGAGTATGTCGGGATGCTCAAGGCCAATCAGGTGGACGGCATCATCATCAGTCTGCGTTCCCGCGAGCTCGACGCGCTGCTGGACGACAACCTTCCGGTCGTTTCCTTCGAGCGCATCAAGGTCGGCCGATTGCCGACGGTGCTTTGCGACAACCACATGGGCGGCCGCATGGCGGCGGAGGAACTGCTCGCCAGCGGAAGCAAGCGCCCGGTGATGATCGCGGCCGTGCACGACAAGCTGCTCCCGGCGTATGACCGATTCGTGGGCTTTTGCAGCGTCATGCGTGAGCATGGGCTGGAAGAACGCATTTTTGAAACCAAGGAGAACGACAGCCTGCACGGCGATTATTCCAAATTGGCCGGACAGGTGCTCGATACGTTCCCGGATGCGGACGGCGTGTTCTGCACCAGCGACCGGATTGCGGCTTCCGTCGTGCGCTGCGCGGCGGCAAGCGGGCGGCGCGTGCCGGAAGATCTCCGCGTGATCGGCTTTAACGACAATTATCTGGCGGCCTGCCTGTGCCCGCCGCTGACCAGCATCCGCCAGCCGATTCCGGAGATGTGCGAAATGGCGATAGAGTGTTTGATTAAACAGATTCACGGCGAAAAAGTGCCGGTTGATATGGTGTTTCCTGTGACGTTGAGCGCGAGAGAAAGCACGCGCGGCCCGAAGGGCGAGGAGGAAAAAAGACCATGATTCAGCGATTTGAGCGCTGCCTGCCGGAAGAGGTGGGTATTCCCAGCGAAGCGATTGACGCATTTCTGGATGAGCTGGAAAACGGCGGCTTTACCCAGATGCACGGCCTGATGATTATGCGTCACGGCAAGGTCTGCGCGGAGGGGTGGTGGGCGCCGTTTGCGCCCGGCCTGCACCACTGCGACCATTCCCTGAGCAAAACCTACACCGCGACGGCCATCGGTCTGGCGGAGTATCAGGGGCTGCTCAAGCTGAGCGACAGGGTATGCGATATCCTGCCGGATAAGATGCCCGCGCAGATGAGCGACAGGCTTTCAAGGCTGACCATCCGCGATTTGCTGGTGATGGGCGACGGTTCGGAGGAAGAGGAAACGACCTATCCGGCAGATTGGCTGGAGCGGTATTTCGCCCGACCGATTACCCACGAACCCGGCACGTTCTGGCGCTATAATTCCCACACGACGGCGGTGCTGTCCGCGATCATTGAGCGGCTGACGGGCGGGAGCATGCTGGATTATCTGGCTAAGAACCTGTTCGATTTGATCGGCATTGATGCGCAAAACGTCATGTGCCGCCGCGGCGCGGACGGCACTTGTCTGGGCGGCATGGGCATGTTCACCACGACGGAAGACAATCTGCGCCTGATGAAGCTGTATCTGAACGGCGGCGTCTGGAACGGTGTGCGCCTGCTGAGCGAAACCTTTGTGCACGACGCGACCACCGAGCGGATGGACACGTGGCCTGCGCATGCGCACACGCCGTATATTTACGATAACTGCGTGGGCTACGGCTACCAAATCTGGATGTGCAGGCCGGAAGGCTCGTACCGCGCGGATGGCGCGTTCGGCCAGTTCTCCGTCGTCGTGCCGTCGCTGGATTTGATCGTCTCCATCAGCGAGGCAGGTTTCCTCGGCGAACTGATGGGGCATGCGGATCTGCATCTGCTCAAAGAAGGGGAGAATCACCCGATCCACGGGCCGCAGGCGACGCTCAACGCGCTGTTTGACATCCTCGTGCCGCAGATTCATGCCGATGTGGAAACGCTGCCCGCGGGCAGGGCGGCTTCCATGCTGAAAGAGCGCCTGAGCCGTTTGGCCGTGCCGCATCCGTATCCGAACGGCGCGGATTTCTCCGCGCACGATTTGGATATAACGCTCGTCCCGAAGGAGGGAAAGCTGTCCTTCGGCGTGCTCTATTCCAGACGCAAGCAGCGCATCGCGTATCCCGGCGCGGACAAAATGCGCCTGCGCGCGTGCGACGGCAAGCTCGAAATCACATGGACGGAGGATGGTGAGCAGCGCGCGCTGACGGCGGATTTGCAGGGCGCGCGCACGGCGGGCGAGCTGGTCTACCGCTATGATCGCGAAATCATCACAAAGACGAGCAGCAGCGCGTGGTGGGACGAGCAGGGGCGGCTTCAAATGTCCGTCCTGTGGGTAGAATCCGAGGCGGAAAACCGCTATATGTTCACGTTTGACGGCGACGAGGTGCGCGTGGATAAATGGTTCACCTTCGGCACGTTCAAGGGGCTTGAAAAGGACGAGTGCGTGTATCGCCGCGCATGAGAAAGGAATGAGCCGATGGAAGAACTGTACAACGGGATCAGGCTGCCGGATGTCTGGCCGCCGAGGAACATGGATGACATGTCTTTGAGCGAGCTGCCCGTTCCGTATCTGGAAAACCGGCCGGATGTGGCGCTGATCGACGTGGGGCGGCAGCTGTTCGTCGATGACTTTCTGATCGAGGAAAACTGGCTGGAAAAGCGCTTTCATCAGGCTGTGCTGGATGAAACGCCCGTGCTTGCGCCCGAAACGCCGATGGAGTGGAACAAGGGCGTTGCCCCCGTCGCCGCGCCGTTTACCGACGGCTGCTGGTATGATCCCGCGGACGGCGTGTATCGGCTGTATTACCACGCCGGCTGGTTTGACGGAACGGCGCTGGCGGTTTCCGCCGACGGGCGGCATTTCACGCGGAAGATGCTGGATAATCAGGTGGGCACCAACCGCATTTTTGTGCCCAAGCCCGGCTGGCAGCGGGACGGTTCCTGCGTGTGGCTCGATCAGGAGACCGAGCATCCGGAGGAACGCTATAAGATGTTCCACTATTTCAGAACGCCGGAGGGCGACGTGGCGCAGGTGGCCGTCAGCGCGGACGGCATGCACTTTGGCGACCCGGTGACGACGGGGCTTTGCGGCGACAATACGTCGTTTTTCTACAATCCCTTCCGAAAAAAATGGGTATTTTCCATTCGCACGGGTCTGCCTTCGACCCCATGGTACAGCCGCGGCCGCAGCTACTACGAGTGCGACCGCTTCATGGAGGGCGCGTCGTGGGCGAATGACCAGATTGCCTTCTGGCAGCGCTGCGACGTGCGCGACCTGCGCGAGAGCGAGCCGGGCACGATTTACAACAAAAATCTGCCTCCGCAGCTCTATCACCTGAACTGCGTAGGCTATGAGAGCGTCATGCTCGGCCTGTTTGCCATCATCAAGGGATTCGATCAGGCGCATAACGCCGTCTGCGAAAACAGTGGCGTGCCCAAACACATTGATCTCCATGCGGGCTTCAGCCGCGACGGTTTCCATTTCAGCCGCGATAACCGAAGCCCGTTCATCCGCTGCACGGATCGGCCGGGCTCGTGGGCGCGCGGCTACCTGCATGCCTGCGGCGGGCTGTGCCTTGTCTCGCCGGAGGAACTGGCTTTCCCGATTGCGGGATTCAGCGGCGCGTCTTCGGCGGAAAACGGAAATCTGTACGGCGGCGCGGCGACCGGCTTTGCGCGGCTTCGCCGGGACGGTTTCGCGTCGCTCCATGCCAACGGAACGAGGCAGTTCATGCTGACCCGCAAGATGCGCTTTGAGGAAGGGCGGCTGCTGTTCATCAACGCGAACGCGACGGAGGGCTTTGTCCGCGCGCAGATTGAAGACGAGGAAGGGAGGCCGATTCCCGGCTATTCCTTTGCGGATTGCGTGCCGATGATTGCCGACAGCACAAAGCGCCAGCTCGTCTTCCACGGCGGCGACCTTTCCGCGCTTCGGGGCCGGGTTTTCAGGATTCGGTTTGAACTGATCGCGGCGGATCTGTTCGCTTTCTGGATTGCCGGGGACGAGCAGGGACATTCCGGCGGGTATGTCGCGGCGGGCGGCAGCGCCTATCCGGGGCCGAAGGACGAATAAGAAAGGACGACAAAAGCCGATGCGTTTATTGATTCTCTCCGATATTCATGCGAATATCGCGGCGCTCCGGGCGATTGAAAAGGACGCGGGCGCGGTGGACGCCATCTATTGCGCGGGCGACTACGTGGATTACGGCACGGATCCGCACGAGGCGATCGGCTGGGTTCGGGAACACGGCGCGCACTGCGTCATGGGCAACCACGACAGACATCTGCTCAACATCCTGTTTTCGGGCGAGGTGGATGCGTTTCGGGGAACAAATCGCTACAAATGGGTGCACGACAACTGCGAACGGGTGACGGATGAAGACATCGCGTTTCTGGCCGCGCTGCCGCAGCACATGAGCTTTGAAGCGGATGGCGCAGCGTATCTGATGCAGCATCAAATGCTGGATAACAGCTACGACATGCCGGAGAGCGTGCAGACGTTCGACGCGTTCTGGCGCGTGTGGTACGCGGGCGAGAGCAGACCGGAGCGACGCATGATCTTTGGTCATACGCACCGCAGGCTCGTGCATCGGCTGGATAACGACCGCCTGTGGCTCAATCCCGGTTCGGCGTCCTATCGCAGGCCGGACGACCGGGATAAGCGCGCCCATTATATGCTCATTGAAGACGGCGACATTCGATTCGGCGCGGTGGAATACGACCGCAGCGCGATGCTGGCGCGCGCCATGGACTATGTCAAAAAGGGCACGATGCTCGAAACCGACTTGCAGGATGCGATGTTCTTCTTCGGCGATGCGCCGACGAGCCGGGAACCGCTGCCGAGATGAGCGGAAAAGAGCGACAGAAGAGTGCGATAAGGGGGAATTGCGATGCAGATGCTGAGAATGCTTGACATCGATGCGCTCGATGTGCCGGAGCAGATTCCGCACGGCGATATGCCGGGGGACGGCGTCACCATCGGTCAGGATAATATCGAGCGGGCAAAGACCGTGCTTTCGGCCATTCAGGGGACGCTGGAGCGGCGGCTGGAGGAGAGCGCGGGCGGCCGCGTGGTCATCGGCGTATGCGGCGGCAGCGGATCGGGAAAGACGGTCATGGCCTCTGTTCTGGGCTACGCGCTCAACCGGGCGGGGATCGGCGCATACATCATGAGCGGCGACAACTATCCCCGTCGAATTCCGGCGGCCAACGACGCGGAGCGGCTGCGTCTGTTCCGCATGGGCGGCCTGCGCGGGATGCTGGCCAGCGGCGAATACAGCGACGAAAAAGCCGTCGTCCTGCGCGAACTCTGGCAGGCGGATGCGGACGCGGAACCGGAAACGGCGCGGAAGCTGCCGTGGATGCAGACGTATCAGCAGGCCGGCGCGCAGGCGCTGAGCGGCTATCTGGGCACGCCGGAGGAAATTGACTTTGACGAGGTCAACGACATCATCGCGCGCTTCAAGCGCGGCGAAAGACACATTCCGCTCAAGCGGATGGGACGCGAGGAAACCGCGATTTGGTATGAGACGGTGGATTTCACCGCGACGCGCGTGATGGTGATCGAGTGGACGCATGCGAACAGCGACTTTTTGAAGGGCGTGGATATCCCGATTTACCTGAACAGCACGCCGATGCAGACGCTGGAGCATCGCCGCCTGCGCAACCGCGACGCGCAGACGGACAGCGCTTTCACCACGATGGTGCTGAACATCGAGCAGCGCAAGCTGGATAGCCAGGCGTGGAAGGCGCAGGTGATTCTCTCCCGCGAGGGCAAGAAAATCACCTATTCGGCGTATCGACGCGAGACGGAATGAGCGGAGGGAAAAGGCCATGAATGGCGGAGCAATGCTCAACGCATATCCGGACAGCCTCGGCGGCACGTTATCCGATATTGCGCAGCTATTGGAAAGCGAAGCGTTCGCGGATGCATTCCGGTCGTTTTACATTTTGCCGAGCGTGTTCAACACGGATTTGGATCGCGGTTTTTCGGTCATCAGCTATGATCTGAACCGCATGCTCGCCGCGCCGGAAGACGTGAAGCGGCTGAAAGAGAACGGAATTGATCTCAAGTTGGATTTTATATTGAACCACCTTTCCGTGCTTTCGCCGCAGTTTCAGGATATTTTAAAAAACGGCGACGCATCGCCGTATCGCGATTTTTTCATTGATTGGAATCAATTCTGGGCGGGGTGCGGCGAAATGACTGACGCCGGATACATCCAGCCGGAAGAAAAATACATTCGAGGCATGTTCTTCCGCAAGCCGGGGCTGCCGATTCTGATGGTTCGCCTGCCGGATGGGCGCGATGTGCCGTATTGGAACACGTTCTATCAGCAGGTTCGATATGACCCGGTCGATGCGCAGGATTTGATGCGCGCTTCGGATATGCAGTATGGCGAGGCGACGGTTTTGGCCGCGCGGCTTGACGCGGGGCTGGAGGCCGGGCAGAAGCCGCAGGAGCTGGATTTCACGGGCTTTGAGCGCTACCGCGAGGCATGCGTTCAATTGCTGGAAATGCGGCGGAAATACCTCGGCCAGATGGATTTGAACCTGAAAAGCGAGCAGGTCTGGGCGTATTATGACAGCGTGCTGGGCAAGCTGGCCGAATACGGCGCGGCGATTGTGCGGCTGGATGCGTTTGCCTATGCGCCCAAAACGCCGGGGCTGCGCAATTTTATGAACGAGCCGGACACGTGGGACACGCTGGAACGCATTCGCCAAATGGCCGATTCGCATGGTTTGACCCTTTTACCGGAGATCCATGACCCTTATGCGGCGGGAACCTATGAAAAGGTCGCTCGAAAGGGCTATATGACCTACGACTTTTTCCTGCCGGGGCTGGTGATTGACGCGATTGAGAACCACGACGGCACGCGGCTGATGCGCTGGGCGGAGGAACTCAGGGAAAAAAACATCCGCACGGTGAACATGCTCGGCTGCCATGACGGAATCCCGATGCTGGATTTGAAGGGGCTGCTCAGCGACGAAGCGATTGAGAAGCTGATCGCGCTGATTGTCAGCCGCGGCGGCATGATTAAAAATCTGCACGGCGCGAAGAACGTCTATTATCAGGTCAACTGCACGTATTTCAGCGCGCTGGGCGCGGACGAGCGGAAAATGCTGCTCGCGCGCGCGATTCAGCTGTTCATGCCGGGCAAGCCGCAGGTCTGGTATTTGGATTTGTTTGCGGGCGAAAACGATCTGGAAGCCGTTCGCCGCGGCGGCGAAGCGGCGCATAAGGAGATCAACCGCACGAACCTGACGCGGGACGCGGTGACGGACGCGCTGAAAAAGGATGTGGTGCGCGATCAGCTTGCGCTGCTTCGGATGCGCAACACCTGCCCGGCGTTCGATTTCGACGCGGACATGACCGTGCGCCAGCCGCAGAACGACCAACTGGAAATCATCTGGGAAAAGGACGGGAGCCGCGCGAGCCTGCGCGCAAACCTGACGACATACGAATTCGCGGCGCAGACGGATTGCGGCGCGGCGCGGACGATCCTGA
>OLOH01001236.1_pt1 | contig 14940 bp, 18 predicted proteins | sample 1673221 | NCBI WGS metagenome assembly OLOH01 (sample SAMEA3136767, study PRJEB25190) | human gut metagenome
TAGAAGACAACCAGCAGGATACGATGATTTTGAGTATTAGATAATATGAAGAAGATAAAGATAAAGCCAGAAAATAGAGGTAAGTTCAATGCAACTAAAAAGAAGACAGGAAAGACAACTGAAGAACTAACTCATAGTAAGAATCCTGTGACAAGAAAGAGAGCAATATTCGCTTAGAATGCTGCTAAATGGAATAAAGGTAAAAAGAAGAAAAAATAAATCTAATTAAATATTTTAATTATGGATAAAAAAATGACATTAGGTGGATTTGAAGCTGTATTAGATAGCTTTATCCCTAATCCAGATGGTGGTTTTAGAAATTCAAATGTTGATGAAAACGTTAATGTCAATGCTGATGAATTTGAATCACTAGACGATGAAGAATTGGAAGATATTAAAAATAACAATATCGAAGTAAAAAATAAGAAAGAAAAGCCAGTAGAGGAAGGTACTGAGGAAGAAGAAATCGAAGAAGAAGATATTGAAGATAAACCAAAACGTAAGCCTGGTAGACCTCGTAAAGAAGAAACCATTGAGGAAGAAGCAGAAGAGGAAGAAGAGATTGAAGATAACAATGAAGAAAATGTTGTTACTAACTTCTTTGATGCTATGGCTGAAAAACTTAATTGGGAATTTGAAGAAGATGAAGATAAACCCAAAAGTGTTGATGAGTTAATTAATTACTTCCAAAATGTCATTGAAGAAAATAGTAAGCCTGAATACTCTAGTGAAGAAGTTGAAGCACTAGATAATTTCGTAAAACAAGGTGGAGATTTAAAGAAGTATTTAACTATTGATGCTGAATTAGATTTAGATGATATTGACATTGAAGATGAAACTAATCAGAAATTAGTAGTAAAACAGTTACTTAAAGAAAAAGGGTTCTCTACTAAGAAGATTGATAAGTTAGTAAGTAGATATGAAGAAGCTGGATTACTTGAAGATGAAGCGCAAGACGCTTTAGAAGATCTGAAAGAGATTAAAGAGGAAAGGAAGAAACAGCTATTAGAGGATCAGAAAAAGGCTTATCGTGAATAGTTACAGAGACAACAGCAATTCTATGATAACGTTGTTAGCGAAATAAAAGGCTTAAAGAATATACGTGGTATTACAGTCCCTGAAAAAGATAAAAAGGTTTTAATGGATTATATACTTAAGCCAGATACAGACGGTAAAACAAAGTACCAAAAGGACTATGCTAAGGGTGGTGTTAAGAATCTCATAGAATCAGCATACTTTACAATGAATGCTGATAAGCTTATTGAGGCTGCTAAACGTGAAGGAAATAATTCAGCTATTGATAAGTTTAGACGAAGTTTAAAATCTAGTAGTATTACTACTAAATCTAGAAAACAAGCTACAGGTTCTGATGATGATCCAATTTGGTTCTCAGCTGCACGACAACTGCGTATATCATAATAATTAATTATATAAATAAAAAAATTAAATTACTAGTATTTTATGAATAATAATATTCTTAATAACCTCCAACTCTATAAGGGGAAATGGTTTTCTGATTTGATCGACACTAATAAGATTAGTCTCGCTTCTCAGCAAAGACCTTATGAGGTATCTACTATCCTGTCATACGTATTTGGTACTAAAGATAATGGTTACAGTACTTCTCTTGATATGTTGACAGGTGGTCTTGGAAATGTAATGACTATTGATCAGCCTTCATTTGAATGGGGTGTTATGATTGACCAAGATAGAGCTGTTACAATTCGTGACGCTAAATGGAATGGCACTGCAATTAGTGAAAATTCTACTCCGGGTTTGGGCAATACTCCTATTACTTTGTGGTTGGAAGATGCATGGTTTGGTCCTGGTGCTACTATCGAATTTGATGACAAGAGTCAAGCACGTATTCAGGATGCTCCGTATCAAGATGGTAATCTGTATGTTTATACAGTATTTGTATCTAACGGTAGCCCTGCTTCTTATATTAATCCTGCTGTTTTATCTTCTGGTTGCCAAGTAAACCGTTTGGCTTCTGCTTATGAAGAATACAGTGAAGAGGCTGATATCCTGAACTACAACACTCATTTCAAAATGCGTAATTATTTGACTACAGTACGTTTGTCTTATGATATTACAGGTTCTGCTTTCTCTACAGTTATGGCAGTAGCTTTGAAAGATCCTAAAACTGGCAAAACTTCTTACTTGTGGTCTACATTCCAGGAATGGGTTGCAATGCGCGAATGGTACAAACGTCTTGAAAGAGCTTTGGTATACAATCAGAATAATGTAAATAAAGATGGTTCTTGTAACCTGAAAGGTAAGAACGGTCGTCCTGCATTTATTGGTGCTGGTTTGTTGGAACAGATTGCTCCATCTAATAGACGTTATTATACTCGTTTAACAGCAGAACTGTTAGAAGATTTCTTGTTTGATCTGTCTTATAATGTACTTGGTACTAATGAACGTAAATTCGTTGCATTGACAGGTGAAATGGGTATGCGTGAATTTGACCGTGTACTTAAAGAAAAGATGGCTAACATGAACTTGATTGACACAGTATTCGTAACTGGTTCTGGTGATAATTTGAAGTTCGGTGGTCAGTTTAAGACTTACGCAATGTCTAATGGTATTGAATTGACTTTGAAGTATTTCCCGTTGTATGACAATACTACTTATAATCGTCAGTTGCATCCTGTTACTTTGAAACCGTTGGAATCTTACCGTATGACATTCTTGGATTTGGGTCGTCGTGATGGTGAAGCTAACATTGTTAAAGTAGTTCGTAAAGATCGTGAATTCGTTAACTGGTGTACAGCTGGTTCTGTAACTCCTGCTGGTTACGCTCACTCTAACACAGAAGTTCGTTCTAATGCTAAGGATGGATACAGCTGCCACTTCCTCGGAGAAGTGGGCATCATGTTAAGAGATCCTCGTGCATGTGGAGAATTGATCATGGACGCACAGCAATAATCAGTTAAAATAATAAGTTATATGTTCCCTGCGTTATAATAGTATAACTGAAAAAAATTATACTATGAAAAGTAATGAGGTTTATAAGATTACAAATAAAATAACTGGGAAAATATATATAGGTATAACAAATCAAGGTTCTGGTGCGAGATATAGACATCATTGGTATGAATCTCGCATCGGAGAACCTTCTCCGATCCATCGTTCTATGGCTAAGTATGGCGAAGATAATTTCACTTTAGAGATTATAGACTTTGCTGAAACTTATGAAGAACTAAAAGAAAAAGAAAAATTCTGGATTAAAAAATTTAATTCAACAGATCGAAATATTGGATACAATCTTACAGAAGGCGGAGATGGAAAAAAGAAGAAATTGCAGCTATTGCTGTCTAACTTGATAATCTAATTTTATAATTATGGAAGTAATCGTTAGAATGACAAAAGTAAATCCTTGGACAGGGTTGATTAAATGGTCCAACTGCTTTGATTACTTGAGTTCATATTGGACAAGATCTGGTAGTCGTTACACAGGTCTAACTCAAGATAAAGCTAGAGAACTAGAACAGAAAATGGGTAAAGCTGAAGGAGAATTAGATCCCGATAGCACATTTTGGGATACATTTGCAATTAAGATTGGTAAGAAAGAATTAGTGATTAATACTGATAGACCTGAAGGTGAATTGCAATATTTATTCCTATTAGGACATAAGAGGGTAGCTAATGGCATTGATAAAGTAACACCATCTACTGATTATGTGCTTATAAATAAAGAAGCTGAAGCAGAACAAATTAATAAAGCTAACAAAGTTAAACGTGATGCTTATAGAGCATTAGATAAGATGAGTCTTGAAGATATGCGCAAATGTCTTAGACTTCTTGGAATTAAAGCTGACACTATGTCTAATGAATTAGTTGAAGCTAGACTTGGTGAAAACGTAGAAGCTGATCCAGCAAGATTTATTAGAATTTGGGTAGACAATCCTAATAAAGAAATTAACTTTGTAATTGAAGAAGCTTTAAGTAAAAATATTATTCGTAAGAACAGAGCATCATATTACTTTGGTACTGATCTTATTGGTAACGGTCTTGAAGATGTAATTGCATATTTGAAAGACAAAAAGAATCAAGATATTTACTTAAGTATTATGTCTGAAATAAAATCTAAATAATGACTAGAGAACAATTTCACTCATATTTTAAAGTAGCAATGGACAAGAACTCTCAAAGCGTAGCCTTTGGGGGTTGTCCTGCTTTCTTACCAGAAGAAATAGATTACTGGTTAGATCAAGGTTTATACCAAGAAATCAGTAATAAGTTTACTGGCAATAACTACTTAAAGACTAGCTTTGAAGGATCTGTAAAACGTATTCACGATTTAGAAAAATTAGTACGTACAGATGTTAACGTTGTTGCTAATACTGAAACAAATTCAAATAGATGTTATGTTACTAACTTATTCAACGGTGACAGAATGTTCTTTGTAGATGCAGTGTTAAACTTCAATAGTAACAAAGCTACTATAAAATTAATAGATCATTCTGACGCTACTAAGTTCAAGAAGACTTACAATAACAATCCTTGGATAGAAGATCCAGTAGCTGTAATAGAAGACAATACTCTATATATCTATTATGATTACTTAGCTATGAGTAGTAATAGCTATTCTGTAGATATTACCTATATTAAGTTTCCTACTAAGATAGAAGACTTACCAGCTGAAGGTATGAGTGAAATACCAGAGTATATGTAGTTTGAAGTAATTAACAGAGCTGTAGAACTAGCATTAGAAGACATTGAGTCTAAGAGAATATAGACTAAATCACAGTTAAACCAAATAGATGAATGATTATGACAAATCGTGGATTTCAAATCGAGTTTGAACGTAGGCTATAGTTAATGGATCCTAATTTAGTTATTAAGGATAAGCTATCCTCAGACACTATTATATCATTCATTAATGAGGCAATTGATAAATTTTATAAAACAAGATACTCAGGTATTAACTTTAAAGCTCAAGGATTTGAGTAGACAGAAAAGCGTATAGATGATTTGCGTACTTTAGTTCGTAAAAGAAACTATTCAAATACTTAGATATCCAAAGGAACTAAAAATTCATATTCTGTTGAATTACCAGATGATTATGTATTATTACTTGGAGATACTGCTGGTATACAGCCGAGTGATGAATATCCTAACGAATGCTGGGAAAAAGACGATTTAGGTGCATATATAGTTAAGTATACAGATACGTTAGAATCTACAATTGAAACATTAGATAGACAATTAAGTAATTCACTATCTGAACACAAATTAAAATATTGTCAAGCTAGACCTTTAAAGTTAATTCAAGATAATAATATAATATTATATACAGATGGTAAATATAAAGTAAGCGAATATGAGCTTACATACTTAGCTAAGCCATCTAAAATTAATTCAAGTAATATTACTAATACCGAATATACAGATTTGCCAGAACATACACATATGGAAATTGTGAAAATGGCAATCTAGATTTATCTTGCTACTAAACCAATGTAGCACTATAATGCTTATTCCAACGAAATTGCTTCAATGGAATAACAAATAAATTAATGCGTTTGTCTGACCTGGAAATCTGAAATAAGGAAAGTAGAAGGACAAACTAGACTAGCGCTAAGTCTAACAATTAATTATTTTTATATAAACTATGATTACACGCGTTGATACCGTATTAATCGGAAAGAAATGCCCTACAGCCTATACTACTGTAGATGCTTTGGCTAAAGGGGACGTTGCTTTATTTGACTAGAATAAAGCGCTAATTACAACTGCTGCTAATGCAGTAAATGCATCTACTGTTTATATAGGTGTAGCTGGGGATAATATGACAATTACTCTGCCCAACAGTACTACTGCAACAAAGAGAATGGTAGAGTATTCTAATGCAATTCAGAAAGCTTCTAAACCTTCTTACGTAATTGGTGATTATGTTGCACCAGTTCAAGAGAAAATCGAAATTGATTTAACTAGTGCTACTGTTGTTATCGGTCACAGATATGTTTTACGCATTGTTTATAAAGACTTATATGAAGCTCCAGGACAGTTTACTCATACTTATGAAGTAATTGCTTCAACTGAGACTGCTGATGATTTGGGAAATGCACTTTTAGCTAAAATTAACAAACACGCTAATCGTAGAGTAAGTGCTACATTTGCAAATCATAAGCTAACTTTAACTGCAATGGAAAAAGATGACAATGAAGGAGTCAATTCTTTGAATGAATACTCTGTAGTTTCTATGGAAGCTTCTCTGTACGTTACTATTCCTGGTGCATTATTGTCTAATGTTCCTGAAGCAGTTCCTGGTGCAACTATTACTAAGACTGCTGGTAAACCTGGTAAAGGTTACTGGAAACAGGTACGTGATATGGAAGTACGTATGTTGGGTTATAAGGGTCATGTATTCACAGATGCGTATCCTGCAATTGAACCAAAACGCAATGTTAAAGAAGGTTCCACATACGATTACTTTACTATTGAAAATGATAATCTGTATTTGAGTCCTGATAATCAGTATATTAAGACTACTCCGTTGACTACAGAAGTATATATTGAACACAATGCTGCTAATAAAACTTCTGTATTCGCTAAGGCTCTTAAGGCATTTATTACAGGTGAAGCAGCATAATACACGGTTTCTTTATTTAAACCCAGGCGAGGTTGAGGTTTATCCTCGGCTTCGCCTTTTTAATTTTTTGTAGATATGAAAATAATTAATGCAACATTAAAGAACGATACTATAACTATAACTTTAGATGCTAAGGCTAATGTACATAAGATTTATCTAGATTCAATAATAAATCAAAAGAATATGTATTCTGATGAAGATGAGAAACATACTTATGTAATATCTGACTTTGTTACTTAGGATAATACTGTTATTGTTGATATTACTGAGTATAATGAAACTTCTTTTATAGTAACCGTTCTTACATCAGAGGGTAATAGAGATGAAGCTATAGCAATAGATCAGAATGAATTATATTTAGCTAAAGTAAATCTACTTACTACATATTGTAATACATGTTTAGATAAACATTAGAAGCATATAATAATGATGTGTGATTTTAGATCATAGTTATTGTAGTATGCTTTAGAGCACAATCTTACTAAAGACGCTATTGAACATTACATAGATCTTAGTAGAATGTTAGGTATGATAGATTATCATAATTGTAGTAAGTGCCTATCTCCTAATAAAGTGTGTAAATGTTGTAATGGTATGTGTGCGCTATGATAAAAGAAGAATATAAAAATGGATGCAGATTGAAAGAATAGGTAAAGTATAATATTGATTATGATGATTGCCAAATTCTTAATCTAACCTGTGCTAACTACATATATGATTTAGTATAGGAATCTTCTAAATATGAAACAAAATTAGAAGATATTAAAAAAATGTTATACATGATAGAAAAGTTATTAGGACACGAAGTGCAATATGATATTCCAGAACATCATGGAGATAATAAAAAATGTTATTTTGGTGTAGTATCAGATAATTTTGTTATTGATGAAAACAATATAAAACAATTAGATTATGTACTACAAGATACAAAAGAATTTGTTGAAAGCTTTAGTACTGATTATCAAAAGATATTATATTGTTATCCTAGTGAATTTGGAGATATAAATAGTATAAAAGATCAAAATCAATTTGAGATAAAAGAGTCATTTTAGAGGAATGCTGTAACTATAGATGGTATATTATATAATGTATATATACTGAAAGACGCATCCACAGTAGATAATTATAAAATATATTTTATATGATACAGGTAGCTGATAATTTTAACTATAGAGGAAAAAAGCCTAACTTTGATAGAGATAGCTTCGATACATTATATGATATGAAGAACTATTCTGAGAATAGTTTAGACGATGGTCATATATCTTATTGTAAAGAAACTGGTAAACACTATAAGTTTAATTCTAATAATCAGTCAGATCCTACTACTGGTAAATGGGTAGAATAGCATGAAGCTGTTCCAGCTGATGAAGAAGATATAACTGAACAAAGTGGTACTCTATAGTTAGCAAATAAAACTTATGATAAACAGTCTTTCAGTGGTTTAGGTAGAGTGTATCTAAGAAAGAATATAGTAGGTGATAAGAATGTTCTTACTTAGGCTATGATCAATAAAGCTAATACTATATATGTTATTCAGTATGATTATGATTTAAACGGTTAGACAATCGTTACCCCTTCTAATTCTATACTAAAATTTGACGGTGGCAGTTTTGATAATGGAATAGTAGATATATCTAATACAACAGATTTAATCAATCCAAAATTCAATAAGAATTGTAAAATAGCTAAGGGTACTATTTTAAAAGATTTTGTAGACGTTAGAACTTTAGGAATATATCCAGACGATACAGATTATGGTTGGAGCAAATTAGATAATTTATGTAATAAAGCAAACACTGTATATTTTTTTCCTAGAGGTATATATAAATTTACTAGCGGCATTAAATTATATTAGAGTGGAACAACTTTGATAGGAGAATGTACTTATGCTGATATTATGACAGTTAATGATGAATCGCTAAGAGGAACGGTATTTGATTTTTCTATCTCTTCTGGGACTTCTGAGAAACCTAAATATTGTATTAACTTTGCTGATTCTTATTCGTCTGGTATAGAAAGAATAACTATCCACTCTAATTCTGTTTAGGAGCTAAAAGATAATAGAGAGCTAATAGATGGAGAACATACAGTAGAAGAAATTTGGACAGTAAGTTACAATAACACGTATATAAGAGGGGTTAGAGGCGGTAACATAAATTTAGTTAAATTTATGAAAATAAGCGATTACGCTTATTACTTAGAAGGAGCTTATGCTAATATAACAAACTGTTCTTTTTACAAATGTAATAAATGTATGAGATTAACCCAAGATAACGTAGTAAACAATATCAAGGTGTTTTATTGTAATTACTTTGCTTCTCTAAATGCTTTAAATATATTGACTAATTGTAGAATTGATTCGTGTAAGTATGATGGTATATTAATATACTATAGAGGCAATACTATAAATAATGTAGTATTCGATTTTATATATCAGCGATCTTTTGTACTAAACCCAGGAGCAAATCACAATAATATTAACTTTACCACGTTAAGATCTGGAATTGGTTCTTATAAAAAAGATTATAGTGATAAAAATTCAAAGTACTATACAATATATATGTAGGGTGAGTGTAATGCATGCGATATAAATCTTAATATAACTTCTAATAATATTTTAGATTCTACAACAGAAAATATAAGTTTTATAGCTAGAGGGATTCTGTTAGACCAAAATTTCTCAGGAGTAAACAATAAGTTTAATATTAATAGAGAAGATATAAATCTAGTTTCATCTATCAGAAACAACACACTAGTAAAAGATATAGTAAAATATATTGACTATAAGGACATTCCAACACTAAACATGGTAGCTAATTTAGGAGGTGTATCTATAGAATACATAAAAGGTAAACCTGTAATTTCTGGAGATATGTATGTATCTAAAATGGGCACTACTTAGGAAAGACCTGCTAATATTATAAATAAAGGATTTCAATATTTTGATACTACTATAAATAAACCAATTTTTTGGGATGGCTCTAAATGGATAGATGCTACAGGAGCTACTGTATAACAATAAAATAATTAAGATATGGCATAGTATGCAACTAAAGATGAATTAAATGAACTCACAGGATTAGTAAGAACATTGTAGGGTAATGTATAGACTCTAGATACTAGTGTTGGTGAGCTAGATACATTAGTTGAAAGAATTAATCATTTAGCTACTCTTAAAGATGTTACCATTACTTATATTACAGAAGGAGACTTGATATAGTACAGTAGTGATGGTACATGGCATAATGTATCTCCAGCTGTATTGGCAGATTACATTAGTGGTGAAGGTGGCATTATCGACACTGCTGTAGTTAAAGCATTAATAGCATCAGAAGGCGGTAAGTTATTCTTAAGTAAACTATACGATGATACAGCATTGGGTGTTATTACATTTAAGAATAGTGTAATAGCTGATAGTATGATATATGCTAAAAAAGGAATTACTATTGGTAATTATATATCAGGACTACTTGGAGATGGAGCTATAATTGATGAACACGGTAATATAGAAGCCGGAAGCTTAACTCTTAGAGAATTCTTATCTGTACCAGAATTACGTTTTAACAGAGTAGATGTAGTAAGTGGTGAATTGTGGAATTCTATCGCTTTTGGTACTATTGAATCAGTAGATACTAAAAACTAGATAGCTACTCTTAAACTAGAAGAAGGCGAATATAGTGGGTTACATGTTAATGATATATGTAGAGGTATATGGCATAATATTAGTGGAGTAAATGAAACTACTCCAGGTACAGATGAATGTGGGTTTGAAAAAATGTAGGGATTTAGCACTGCTTACTTTACCCCTATTGAAATTCTAGATGAAAGGGGTAAACAATTTAGATATTCACTAAAGCCTAATACTACTCAACATCCTACTGCTAATATGAAATTTGCAGTATATGGTAATTTCTTAGATGAAACTAGACAATCTAGTGCTTACTCTACAAGAGATTATAAGAGGTTCTTAAAAGATGTTAGTACTTGGGCAATAGATTGGACTAATATAGCATCACAATTTGGTAAAATAGAAGGGTTGACTATTCCTGGAGCTCCAGATGATGGAGTACTACATGGAGACGGTGCTTACTTAACTAATGTCTACATGACAGGTGCTATGATTTAGTTTACTCCTGAACAAGAAGATAGTCTTAAAGGATAGGATGCTTACTCAGTAAATCTTACTAAAGACAACCTATCTGTTATTGTGGATAATGAATTAAATATATTAGATAAGTATAGCCAGCTAGATAATTTAACATTTGGAGTACAAGCTTTTAAAGGTACTACAGAATTATCATATTCAGATGTATATGCTGAAGGATCTTACTTCTTAACTTGGGAAGCAACAGGTCTTAAGTGTACGATGGCTAACGGTATATTCACAATTACAGATATTTTATCTGTTACTAATAGTCCTCATATAGACTTGTTAATTAACTGTGAAGGTAATGCTACATTTAAAAAGACAGTAGTATTATAGTTCCATTTACAACCTAATTCATTATGGACTACATATAACGATAACGATGCTATACCCGATAGACCTACTGGTGATGGTACTACTAACGGTTGGCATAGAAATTATACAGCATCTGCAATATGGATGTCTACTAAAAGTTCTATTGAAGTAGATGATCCTAATGTAGAATGGGGAGATCCTAATAGATTCCGTGGTGCTTCAGTAGCTGGTAAAGATGGTGAGTATACTAGATTTGCATATACTGAATCAAGCGTACCACCACCTACTCCTATAGGTGATACTGTTCCACCTAAAGACCCAAACAATAAATACACTTGGACTATGGACCCACCGCAAGGAGATCCAGAAAAAGGTATTTGGGTATGGCAGTCTATACAAACTGTTTATTCAGATAAGTCTACTTCTGGTTGGTCAGAACCTTTCCGTTTAACAGGAGCTGGTGGTAAAGATGGTAACGATGGTAATGATATAGAGTTTGTATATAAGATTACACAAAATAATTCTGCACCTACTTTACCAGCTAATAGTAATAGAGATGATTATACAGAACCAAACAATGGTTGGTATGATAACCCACAAGGTGTTAGTGAAACTTGGCAATATGAATGGGTAGCTCAACGTACTAAACCAGCTGCTAAAGCAGGTACTGGTAATTGGGGTAACTGGCAAGGTCCTACTTTATGGTCAAAATGGGGTGAAAAAGGTATGGATGGCGATGGTTATGAATATATCTACTATCGTACACAAGCTGAAAACATTGCACCTGATACTCCTGTAGCTGCTAATAATACAGATGATGAAGCGCGTCCTCAGGCATTTATTAATGGTGTAGCACAAACTACTACTTCTCCTGGAGGAATGTATTGGACTGATGATCCCCAAGGAGTTAGAGAAAACTTGATGTTTGAATGGGTAAGTGTACGTAAAAAAACAGATAGTGTATGGTCAGCGTTTCAAAAACCAGCTATATGGGCTAAATGGGGTGAGACTGGTTTAAGTGGCGGTAATTATCAATATAGATATAAAATATCAGCTACTACTCCAAGTATACCTACTGATCAAGCTGCGTCTGGATGGTCTGAAGATTCTGAAATGGTTCCACCAGAAGGTCAATATGTATGGCAAATTCATAGATTTAAAAACGCAGATGGTTCATTAACTGCTTGGACTGGGTTAATAAGACTTACCGGAGCCAATGGTAAAGATGGTGAAGACGGTAATAGTATAGAATTCTTATACGCACGTAATAATGATAAAGACAATTATCCTCAAAAACCAAATTCTAATCAAACTACAGACTGGACAGGTACTGGACCAGATGGTACACAGTGGTTTGATAATCCATAGGGAGTAGACGATTCACATAGATATGAATATGTAACTCAAAGATATAAAGATAAGAGTACTTAGAAATGGGGAGATTATTCACAACCAGGCTTATGGTCTGTATTTGCAGATAAAGGTAAAGATGGGGATGGATACGAATACATATTCGCTAGGTTCTCTAGTTATGATCAAGCAGCTCTATGTAGTAGAAATGAGCAATATTATCCAGCTTCTCCTACTTATGGATCACAATATTTAAATGGTGATTATTAGCAAGATGATTATATACCTACTAAGACTTGTAAAGGTGCTACTTTCACTTATACCGATAATGGAGTAAGCGTAACAGAAAGAATACCATATCAAGTATGTTGGACACGTAAGAAAGAAAATGGTAAATGGGGAGATTGGAAAGATGGATTTATTTGGACTAAGTGGGGTAAAGACGGTCAAGATGGACAAGATGGACAAGATGGAGATAAAGGAGATAAGGGTGATAAGGGAGACCCAGGAACACCTGGTACTGATGCTACTACTTATATAATTACTCCTGGAGCAGCAACTATACGTCTTACCAGAACTTCTTCTTATGAACCTAGTAGCATGACATTTAGAGCATACAAGAAAACAGGAACAGGTAGTCTGTCTTCTGTATCTGGTTACTGGGAAATATATGGTAGTAATAGTCACGCTCCAACAACCTCTTCAGAAGGTACTGAAATAGGTAATGGGTGGTCTGGAGCATCTAGTATTACATTCAATATAGCCAGTTCTGCTAAATATAATTATTACACTGTAGCATTTAATCCATCTGAATATCCACTTTATAAAAATAATCCTGTAGCAGCATCTGCAACAGTTACTGTTGTAGTCGATGGTTAGAATGGACAAGATGGGTCAGCGGCTAACACTCAATATACAGATATTAGATTTAGAGGAGTTTGGAATTCATCTACTAGATATTACTATGCTACAGCATCATCAATAGGTTTAACTAACTATGAAAATCCTCGTAATGCATATGTTAGAGATTAGGTAATTTACAAAGGCGGTGTATATCTAGTTAAGACTGTTAATTCTAGCGGAGTATACGGTCAAACTCCTAGTTCTAGTTCATCTTATTGGGAACTAGTATCTAGTGTAAGTGCTATGGCAATTAATACATTGTTAGCAGATAATGCTGTATTAGGTGCATTTCATTTCTCTAATAATGTATTTTGGTCAGGTGATGGAGGTAGTTCATCTAGTGCAGCTAAACTATATATGAATAGCAGTACTGGTGAATTTAGAGCATCTAATGGTACATTTACGGGTACTGTAAATGCTAAAGCTGGTACATTTAAAGATCTATATTTTGAGAACTGTTTCACTAAAAATAGATTTCTAAATATTACACATCTAAATAGATCTTCATCTGATATAGATAATCCTAAATATGGTGATACATATTGTTCAAATAATAAGTTATATTCTTATCAATCAGATGGTTGGGAGGATGCATTAGAATTATATACTAGTTCTACTAATGCAATAAGCGTATATGCTAATCCTTCTTATTCTAAAATTATACATATGACTGGAGCAAAAAGAGGTTATACAAACAAATTGATATTACCAAGTGTTAGTGAAAATAATTATGGTACAGAAATGACTATTGTTTGTAGACAATATCCAACAACTAGAACTATTACTGGAACAGAAGGTGATCTGCACATAGTTACATATGATAGTAGAGGAAGTACTTATACAGATGAAAGAACTTTAGTTTTAGCTAAAGGTAATAACGGCGGTATATTAAACGTAGTTAGTACTCCATAGGGATGGCTCATTACAAATTGTTCGCACGATGGTTGCTCAGATTCTAGTATTATTCTAAAGTTTAAAGTTTAGTATAACGGTAGTTCATATGCAGTGGTATCGTCTAGTATACACAGTATATATAATTTTAATAATAGTAAAATTAGTTGTACTAGAAGTGGCGCAGGAGCTGTAGGAATAACTATAACTAGTGGAACTAGTTACTTTTGGGCTCCGTGTGATGTACGAGTATATGGAAGTTATAGAACTGAAGGCGTTAGTGGTAGTAACGCTCATCCGATATATGCAACTTTAATATCATATAGTACTGGAGTTACTGCTTTGAATATAAGTGTGCAATTAGCAGATGATGATACTCTAAATGATGGTAATTTCTATGTAGATATTTATGGTGGTTTTGCACAATATATAGGAAACAAACCGACTTAATTTTATGAATATACACAATCAAATTAAACAATTGAGTGATAGAGAACTACTAGAGGGCATCTATTAGATGCTCCTAGTAGTAATGTAGGAACAATTAATCAGCGATAGTAAATAGTTAGGTATAAATGTTATAGCTGATTTATTAGTAGATAATATGTATAGAAACAGAGAAAGAAATGAAAATAATAACAATGCGCCATATCTTGGGCAACAAAGTATTACAATATGATGTTGATGACAGAGGAGTTATCGTAGATGAGAGAGAAATTGATAGAGACGA
>OLOH01001238.1_pt1 | contig 14918 bp, 16 predicted proteins | sample 1673221 | NCBI WGS metagenome assembly OLOH01 (sample SAMEA3136767, study PRJEB25190) | human gut metagenome
ACGCCGCCGTCAAGGCCAAGGGTCTGCAGCGCACCGAGGGCAAGGAATACGTCGTGAACGACGGCGATGTCATCGAGTTTTTGTTTAATGTATAAGGAGAATCTGACCATGATTATCGGCATTATGGGCGCCATGCCCGACGAAGTGGACCAACTGTGTGCCCGGCTGGAGAATGTGACCAGGGAGACCTACGCCGGGGTGGAGTACCACTGCGGCACCTTGCAGGGCAAGCAGGTCGTTGTCTGCTGCGCAGGCATGGGCAAGGCCAACGCCGCGTCCACCGTGCAGGTGCTGTGCACGAAATATGGCATTGACAAGTTGATTTTTAGCGGCATTGCGGGTAACATGACCAGCAAAATCGGCATCGGCGATGTCTGCATCGGTGAGACGGTCGTCTACCACGACGCCGAGCTGAGTATGATTGCCCAGAGTGCACCGTTCCAGACCGAGTACCACGGCGACCCTGCGCTGGTCAGGGCTGCGCTGGACGCCTGTGCTGCCTGCGGCGTGAAGGCTATTGCGGGCAAGATCGCCACCGGCGACACCTTCGTCGGCGACGCCGAAACGAAAAAAGCCATTGAGGAAAAGTGTCATCCCGACTGTGTCGAGATGGAGGGCGCGGCGGTCAGCCAGGTGGCGGGCCGCAACGGCGTGCCCTGCGTGATTCTGCGTGCCATGAGCGACAACGCCGACGAGAGCGGCTATGAGGTGCTGGTGGTCAAGCAGTTCAGCATCACCGAGTACGTTAAGACGGCAACGGAAATCGTCGCGCGGATGATCGAGAGCGTGTAAGGTTCTACAAAAAATGCACCTGCCTGTGTGGAATAGGCAGGTGCGTTTTTTGTTGTAGGTGGCGGCGTCCTCGACGCCCCGCGGAAGGGCAAGGCCCCTCTCTACAATGCCAAAGATAAAGGGGCTGTCCCCCTCACGTTGCGGGCCGGGCATGCCCGGCCCCTACGGCTTTTCTTTCCTCAAAAATACGCCTTGATCTGGAACTTATCCTCCTGCCTGGCCTCTTCCACCTTCAGATGCTCGTGGTTGAAGTCAAACTTCACGGCCTTGCAGTCGTCGGTGTTGCGGGTCAGGCGCAGCAGCTGATCCACACGCTTCTGCTCCTCTTTCGTGTAGAACAGGTAGCTTGCGCCCTGCTTGCGGGCGCGGCCCGTGCGGCCAATGCGGTGGGTGTAGTGCTCGTTTTCCTCGGGCACATCGTAGTTGATGACCGCATCCACGTCGGAAACGTCGATGCCGCGGGCGGCCACATCGGTGGCGACCAGCACATCGATTTCCCCGGCCTTGAACCGCGTCATGATGCGGTTGCGCTCGGCCTGGGACAAGTCGCCGTGCAGACAGTCCACGTTGAAATTCAGCCGGGCCAGCTGGTTGGCCAGCATACCGGTGTTGTACTTGGTGTTGCAGAAGATCATGACCCGCTTGTAGCCCTCGTCAATGATGATCTGGGCGGCGTCGGCCAGCTTGTCGCGGCCGGTGGTCAGCAGCTTGTACTGGGCAATTTTCGGGCTGGAATCCTCCACCGGCTGCACGCTGACCTCAGCGGCGTTGTGCTGGTAGAGCCAGCCAATGTCCAGCACCTCACGGCTGATGGTGGCCGAGAACATCGACAGGCTCTCGCGGTGCTTCATCAGGTCGATGATGTACTTGACGTCCTTGTAGAAGCCCATGTTCAGCATCTCGTCGGCCTCGTCCAGCACGACGGTCTTGACGTCGGACACATCAATGGCGTGGTGGCGGTAGTGATCCATCAGGCGGCCCGGCGTGGCAACAACGATCTGGCAGCCCTGCTTGAGTTGACGCTGCTGCTTGTCCATGCCCGCGCCGCCGTAGACGCAGACGATTTTGATGGCAGGCAGAAACTGCGCCAGGTTTTGCAGGTCCTGGGCGATCTGCTGGGCCAGCTCACGCGTGGGGCTTAGGATGACGGCCTGCGGCTTGAGGCTGCCGGGGTCAACCCTGGACAGGATGGGGATACCGAACGCCACAGTTTTACCGGTGCCCGTGGGGGCCTTGGCAATCATATCGTGCCCGCCCAGCATCAGCGGAATGGCCTTTTCCTGAATTTCGGTCATATCGGTAAAGCCCATCGCCTGCGTAGCGCGGATGATCTCGGGCGAAACATTGGTAAGTTCGGTAAACTGCATGGTTGGTACTGCCTTTCGGTTTTTCTTTTTATTATAACAACATTTTTCCGTTCCCGCAACAGAAAAAAAGCTTCCCCCGCAGGGGAAGGCTTTTCTCACTTGTTCTTACTTGTCCGCCGGGCGGCTTTGCCGGACGTTTTCTTCTCCGTCTGGGTGCGGGTCGTCTTGGGGGCGGCTTTCCTGGTGCCGGGCTTCGGGGCCGGTGGTTCCTTGTCCAGCAGGCGCGCGGGCACGGGATCCAGCTTCCACAGCTGGTTCTCGCCAAACACATCCTGCCAGATCTGGGCCTGGGTGCCGTTGTCCACGCGCATGCCCACCAGGTCAATGACCTTGTCGGCCAGGACATTGCGCAGCTTCACCTTGCCGCCGCCTGCGTCCACAAGCTGCCAGCGCTGGCCTGCCCCGGCGGTCTGGCTCCACTGGTGGACCCAGGTGCCGTTGCATACGCCGGACATGGCCAGGTCCATGACCTTGCCGGTAAAGCGGTTCTTGATGCGGTACTCGCCCTCGCCTGCTTCCACAAACTGCCACTGCTGCCAGGGTTGGCCTTCGTAGCTCCACAGGCGGACGGACGCGCCGTTCTCGGTGTTGAAATCAGCCACTTCCAGCACACGGCCGTTGGCGGCGGCAATAGTGTAGTACGCATCCGGGCGGATGACGGTCTGGGCAGATTTCTTCATGGTTGAGCCTCCTTTTAGACAGAATACAATACAATGTTCTGTCCGTTTTTTTCATTATAGCACAACTGCGCCGCGCGGTTTCACCAAATTTTTGTTGCCGTCTTTAGCTATTACGCCAATATTTGTAAGGATATCGCGCAATTTTTGGCAATTTTTGCGGCCACGGCACTTGCAATTTTTATTCATACGTTATATTATATAGTATATGCTTGTTGTTCAGCCGCGCGGCGGCTTGTAGAGGGAGAGTTTCAGCCATGAGAATTGCCTTGATTGCCCACGATTCCCGCAAGGAATTGATGGCCCAGTTCTGCACGGCCTACGTGCGCATTTTGTCGGAGAATGACCTGGTCGCCACCGGTGTGACCGGCAAGATCGTCCATGACGCCACCGGCCTGCCGGTGCGCACGCTGTACCCGGGCGGGCGCGGCGGTGCCGAGCAGATTGCCGCCATGATCGGCTGCGGCGAGGTCGATATGCTGCTATTCTTCCGTGACCCGGTGGGTGCCAAGCCCGGCGAGCCCAACGACATGACGCTGCTGCGCCTGTGCGATATGCACACCATCCCGGTTGCCACCAACATTGCCACCGCCGAGGTCCTCATCCACGGCCTGGAGCGCGGCGACCTGGCCTGGATCGAATTGCAGCGCGGGAGAAAATAAAATAGCAACGCCCCGGTTCACGTTCTTTCGTGAACCGGGGCGTTTTTAGTGGTGACTTCTTTATAATCATGGCCCAGCGCGTTGGTGTAGTTATCCTTATTGTTGAAATGGGTGGAAATGGGGGTATAATCGGGCAATAGCCCCCACGCCCCATAGTTGTAGGGGGGCGGCGTCCTCGACGCCCCGCGCGTTTACCACCGGCCGCCGTTTCGGGTAATTACCAGGCTCTCTCCCCCGCAGAGGGAGATAAACACGGCGGGCCTGCATTTCATCCCGATTCGCCGTCGTTTCATCCCGCTTTGCCTGCAAAATCTCCCCCTTTGCGGTACACTGAAACCAACACAGGGGGCCACCCCCACCGAACCACAAAGGAGAATGCAGCTATGAAAAACACGAAATCGGTTCATCCCCACAAGCTGGCCGCTGCGGCGGTCATCCTTGCCTGTTTGCTAGGTGCCGGGCTGACCGGCTGCAGCACCACCATCAAGCGGGCGGCCTCGCAGCGCGTTACCGCCAGTGAAGCCGCCACGCCGGAAACCGCCCCCACTGCCACGCCTGCCCCCACCGCGGCGGCCACCCCGGTCCCGACGGAAGCGCCCATCGTGCCCACCAGCGTGACGCTGGAACAGGAGGGCGGCATTTTGAACAAAGGCATGACCTGGACGCTGCACGCCACCGTCCTGCCCGAGGATGCCGCCGACAAGACCCTGCACTGGACGTCCAGCGACGAGGGCGTTGCCACCATCGACGACAACGGCATTATCACGGCGCTGGCCCCGGGCCAGACGACCATCACCGCCGCCAGCACGGCGGGCGAGGCGTCCACCACCTACAACCTCGTCGTGCAGGAGGTCGTCAAGTGCAGCTACTGCGGCTTGACCGGCCACACCGCCGACAACTGCACTGCCGCCAGGCAGGCCGCCATTGTGCAGCAGCAACAGCAGGCCGCCGCCCAGGCAGCCGTCGAGCAAGCCGCCGCCCAGCCGGCGGAGGAATCCCAGCCTGCCGCCGAACAGCCCGCTGAAGCAGCCCCCGCCCAGGACTACGCCGTGACCGCCAAGGGCGACCGCATCTACCCCGAGGGCAGCCCCGACATCCCCGAGGGCGGCGTGGTGCAGCGCCCCGACGGCTCGTTCTATGTGAAAGGCCCCCGCAACGTGATCTTTGGCTACGAGGAAGGCGACCCCGACCCCAATATGCCAGCATGGACCGGCCTGTGCGTGTTCTGCGGCGACGACGACCACGACGTCTACCACTGCCCCATCCTGGACGCCCAGGAAAACCCGGACGCGTTCTTGATCGAAGATTGGGAGAAGTAATGCGTTTTTTATAATCCTTCCCCCTGGGGGGAAGGTGGCCGAAGGCCGGATGAGGGGCGGACTTGCCACGTCAACCCAGTCATGGGCAATCATGGCAAAGCCGCCCCTCATCAGTCCGCTTCGCGGACAGCTTCTCCCGAGGGAGAAGCCATTTTCTTATTGATACACGATCGCGGTCTTTACCTTATTCGCCGCATCGGCCCCGGCCAGCGTCCGGGCCAGGGCCAGGGCAAAGGGGATCGCCGCGCCCAGGGCTTCACCGGTGATGATGTTGCCGTCGATGGTGATAGGCAGGCCGGTGTAGCTGGCCCCGGCGGCGGTCAGGTCGGCGTCCATGCCCGGGTAGACCGTGGCTTTTTTGCCGCCCAGCACGCCAAACGCCGCCAGCGCCGTAGGCGCGGCGCAGATGGCCGCCACGATTTTGCCCTGCGCGGCAAAGTCGGTGCAGACCTTGCGCACCGTGGCGTCGGCTTTCAGGTTCGGCACGCCGGGGATGCCGCCGGGCAGGATGCAGGCGTCAAACGCCGCGTAGTCCAGTTCCTCCGCCACAACGTTGACCTGCCGGGCGCTCTTGACGATGCGCTCCCCGCCCACCGCCGCGATGGTCACTTCGACCCCCGCGCGGCGCAGGATATCAACGCAGAGCAGCCCCTCGCACTCCTCCAGCCCCGGGGCAAAAAAGATGACAGCTTTAGACATAATACACACTCCTTGTTTAAGTAAACGGGTGAAACGACTTTGTGATGCGCCAGATCAGCGGCAGCGGGGTTTGCAGGCCGCGCAGGGTCTGCACCAGCCCGACGAGGGACAGGGCATCTACCAGCAGCGTCAGCGTCAGGCCCAGCTCGCTGCAATGGGGCAGAAAGCCAACGCAGGCGCAGACTGTGGCCAGCGCCAGCACCACAAGGCCCTGGTTTAGGTGGAACCTTACAAAGGCATCATGCCGCTGTTTGCAACAAGCGGGTATCAGGATCAATACATTTAAATAGCACAGCGCCGCCAGCACCCGGGTCTTGCGCGGCGGGGTGTTCGGCGCGGGGGCAGGCCTGGCCGCCGGGGCGGCGGGCGCAGGGGGCGCGGGGCGCTTTTTCTTTTTGTGTGATTTTGCCACGGGCTACCTCCATCCAAACAGGAATTTGAAGCAGCGGCCCAGCTGCCGCCGCCAGTCGGCCTCGCAGTGTTTGCCGTCCAGCTGGCAGTAGGGGTAGACCGCCGCGCCCTGCGCAGTCAGCAGGTTGGTGACTTCCAGCGCTTTGGACGTGTACTGGGCCAGCGCGTGGCGGCCCTTGCCCTCGCGCTCGCCCCAGCTGATGTAGACCCGCGTGCCGGGGGCCAGCTTTGCCTTTTTGATGTCGGCCTTGACTTCGGTAAAGCTGAACCGCACCGATGGTGACAGGCAGGCCGCGCGGCTGAACGTCGCGTTGTGGGCCGTGACGCCGTAGAGGCTCATCAGCCCGCCCATACTCGACCCGCCGATAGCCGTGTTGCCGCGGTCGGGCAGCGTGGGGTATTTCGCGTCGATGAGGGGTTTCAGCTCGTTGACCATCCAGTCCAGATACGCCTTGCCCCGGCCGTGGATGGCGTTTTCCTGCCAGGTGAAGTCGTAGGGGCTGTACTCTTCCAGCCGGGCGTTGCCCTCGTGGTTGCACTCGGGCGCGACGATGATGGCCTCGCCATGGGCGTCCATGTATTCTTTCAGCCCCCAGCAGGTGCCGTAGGTGGCCGTGGAATCAAAAAACAGGTTATGCCCATCAAACATATAGACGACCGGGTAACGTTTGCCGGAGGTCTGCCAGCCGTCGGGCAGGTAGACGAAGGTGTTGCGATCCAGCCCGAAGGGTGTGATATGGGCGGTGAAGGTTTCGACCATAGGGTATCTCCCCTTTTACACAAATTTTCTATTATTGTAGCGCATTTGCCCGGCTTTTTCAACAAAAATTGTGCGGGGTGGGTTGTATTCTGCGCGGCAAAATGTTACTCTTCTTTTAGCAAAAGAAGAGGAGTGTGTAAAATGGAAAATATCCGCGCATTTTTAAAGCGCAAGGACGTTATTATCTCGGCGCACCGCTACGGCATCGACGCCATGGGCGCGATGGCGCAGGGGCTGTTCGCCAGCCTGCTGATCGGCACCATCATCAAGACGCTGGGCCAGCAGACCGGCATTGCATTCTTGGTCACGGCGGGCGGCTATGCGGCGGCGGTCGCAGGCCCGGCCATGGCCGCATCCATCGGCTACGCGCTGCACGCGCCGCAGCTGGTTTTGTTCAGCCTGATTGCCGTCGGCGGCGCCGCCAATGAGCTGGGCGGTGCAGGCGGCCCGCTGGCCGTCTACCTGATCGCCATTGCGGCGGCGGAGATCGGCAAGCTGGTCAGCAAGGAGACGAAGGTCGATATCCTCGTCACCCCGGCTGTGACGATTTTGGTCGGCGTAGGTCTGAGCGCACTGTGTGCCCCGGCCATCGGCGCGGCGGCATCCGCCGTGGGCAGCGTCATCATGTGGGCAACCGAATTGCAGCCGCTGCTGATGGGCGTTCTCGTCTCGGTCCTCGTCGGCATGGCGCTGACGCTGCCGATTTCCAGCGCGGCCATCTGCGCGGCGCTGGGCCTGACCGGCCTTGCGGGCGGTGCGGCCGTAGCCGGCTGCTGCGCCCAGATGGTGGGCTTTGCCGTGATGAGCTATAAAGAAAACGGCATCGGCGGCCTGGTCAGCCAGGGCCTGGGCACCAGCATGCTGCAGATGCCCAACATCCTGCGCAACCCCCGCACCTGGATCCCGCCGACGCTGGCAGCGGCCATCACCGGCCCCATTGCTACCTGCCTGTTCCATCTGGAAATGAACGGCCCGGCCGTGTCCAGCGGCATGGGCACCTGCGGCCTGGTCGGTCAGATCGGCGTGTACACCGGCTGGGTCGAGAGCGGCAAGGTCATCACCGCCTTTGACTGGGCCGGCATGGTGCTGGTCTGCTTCATTCTGCCCGCTGTGCTCAGCGTCATCTTCTGCGAGGTGCTGCGGAAGAAGGGCTGGATCAAAGAGGGCGATCTGAAATTGTAAGTAAAGAGGCTTCCCCCGAGGGGGAAGCTGTCTGCGAAGCAGACTGATGAGGGGCGGGTTTGCCATTATTGCCCATAAACGGGTTGTAACGGCAGGCCCGCCCCTCATCCGGTCTACGGCCACCTTCCCCCAAGAGGGGGAAGGCTTTTTACACGAAACCGCGCCAGGTCTGCTCGGCCTCGCTTTGGAAGCAGCCCAGTTCATGGCAGAGCTGCATGGCCCCGGGGCTGGCCGTGGGGTAGTCTTTCTCGGCGCGCTTGCAGTCCAGCACGCCCTGGCCGCTGCCCTCGGCCAGCATTGTGGCCAGGTTGCGGGTCGATTTGTCCATCATCGTCCGGGTGCGGATGCCCATGCTCACGCTCATTCTGGCAGCAGCGCTCTGGCCGTGGGCCTCGGCCCCGATGGCATCCAGCGCCGTGTGCGCCGCCTGGTTGAAGCGCCGGTACTCCCGCTTCTGGCGCATCATCTCATCCTTCAATTTCTGGTCGTGGGTCAGGCCCATCAGCTCATCCAGCGTGTTCTTGCCCATCTCGGTGTTCTGGACAATTTCCTGCAGCATTTTTTCATTATCGGTCTGCATAACAAAATCCCCCTTGTGTACGTTTGGCGGTCAATGCCAGTATGTACACAAGGGGGATCGTTTATTCAGTTACAGGCGCTGCTGTGCCAACGAGAGGGTCATGTCCCAGGACGCCGTCTCGCCCCACTCGGCGGAGGCGATCTCCACCGTGAAGCTGCCGCGGCGGGACAGCGAAATGTTGAACTCCCGGCGGGAATCGTTCATCGCCTCGCGCACGGTCTGGGCCATCCTGGCGGCGGGCGTGCCAATGGTGACGATAGCGAAGAAACCGTCGTTCAGGCGCGCCAGCACGGCCTTGTCATGGTCAGGGCCGACAGCCAGCTGTAAGATACCCGCCGCCATGTTCAGGCAGCAGTTGGCGGCGGAGTCGCTTTCATGCTCGCGCAGTTGCCAATACTCGTTGACGCGGACCATCACGACGCCGACCGGCGTGCCGTTCATGGCAGCACGCTCGGCAATGGGGCGGTACTGTTCGTTCAGGTAGACTGCGTTGTACGCGCCGGTCACGTAGTCGCGGCGCAGGTCGTCCTGCATCTGGCTCAAGGTGCGGATGAAGGAATCCTCCGCCCCTTCGGCCTGCAGGCTGCGGGGCAGCGGCATCTGCATCAGCAGCATACAGGGGGTGCCCTCCACGTTGATGCCCTGGGCCAGCACGGTTTCCAGGCCGTCATTCCCCTTCACGACCTGCATACCGCGGCCGGTGCTGTCCAGCGCAGGCATGGCGGCCACCTTGTTCAGCGGCTGCAGGGTGGCGGGGTCCAACAGGCCCATGCGCGGGTCTGCCAGCGTAACATTGTCAAAAACCTGCTGCAGGGCGGTCATTTCTGCCTGCAATTCGGCAATGGTGTAGTCCTGTTTCATTTTGTTTCCTTCTGCCGTGTGTTCCGGCATTGTGGCCTATACAGCTTTTCTCTCGTAACTCATATAGTTTACCACAATGCCGGCAATTTTCCTAGCCTTGCATTGCACAAAGATTTTTCGGCCAGGCGAAAAATACCATGCGAACTACACAAATTATTTATCGGTATGACGGAAGTACCGCACCGCCATGGTGCGCATTTCCTTTGCCAGCGCGGGGGTCAGCTTTTTGGCGTCGGCGCGCCACTGCCAGTTGCCCTGGGCCATGCCTGGGGTGTTCATACGGCTGGCAGCGGGTTCCTCCAGCCAGTCGGCCATCGGGATAATCGCCAGCGCCGCCGTGCTGGCCTGCACGCCGCGCAGCATACCGCGCACAATGCCCTCCTGCTTGGTCAGGACGAAGTATTCCTCCACCTGCTTGCGCTGGGCAGGGGTCAGTTCCTCGCCGAACCAGCCGGAGAGGGTGTTGTTGTCGTGGGTGCCGGGGTAGGCCACGCAGTTGCGCGGGTAGTTGTGGGGCAGATCCACGCTGTCCTCGCCGGTAAAGGCGAACTGCAATACTTTCATGCCGGGGAAGCCACTCTCCGCCAGCAGCTGGCGGACCGAGTCGAACATCTCGCCCAGGTCCTCGGCCACGATGGGCAGGCTGCCCAGGGCGTTGTGCAGTGCGCGGAACAGATCCATGCGGGGACCCTGCTCCCAGCGGCCATTGCGGGCGGTCGTCTCCCCTGCCGGGATGGCCCAGTAGGTGTCGAACCCGCGGAAGTGGTCGATGCGCAGGATGTCATAGATGGACAGCGCATGGCGGATGCGGCGGATCCACCAGGCATAGCCGGTGCTGCGGTGGTAGTTCCAGTCGTAGAGCGGGTTGCCCCACAGCTGGCCGTCGGCGGCAAAGTAGTCCGGCGGGCAGCCTGCAACGCGGCGGGGCTTGCCCTCGGCGTCGGTCTCAAACAGCTCACGGCCTGCCCAGGCGTCGGCGGAGTCGGCGGCGACATAAATGGGAATATCGCCCATGATGGCGACGCCCTTCTCCTTGGCGTAGGCGTGCAGGGCGCGCCACTGGCGGTCAAACTCATATTGCAGGAACGCCCAGAACTCGATCTCCCCGGCGTGTTCGGCCTTGAATTCAGCCAGCGCCTCCGGCTCACGCACGCGCAGGGCGCGGGGCCACTGCTGCCAGTCCACCATGCCGTTGGCCTCCTTGATGGCCATGTACAGGCAGTAGTCGCGCAGCCACGGCTCAGCCGCGAGCGCAGCGCGCAGCGCGGGCGCGGCGGATGCCTTTTCGCGCGCGAACGCCGTGTCCCAGAGCGCGGTCCTGCCCGCGTGCACGCGGTCATAGTCCACGCGCATGGGGTCCTCGCCCCAGTCGATGGCGCGCACCTCGCCGGCCGTGAGCGCGCCGCGCGCCAGAAACGGCTCGGGCGAGAGCAGGTCGGTGCTGCCGGCAAACGTCGAGGCTGACAGGTACGGCGAGTGCGCACCGTCCGGCGGGTTGAGGGGCAGGATCTGCCAATAGCGCTGCCCGGCGGCAGCGAGAAAGTCGATAAAATCCCGGGCGTCTGCACCCAGGTCGCCGATGCCGCACGGCCCCGGCAGGGCCGACACCGGCAGCAGGATACCGCTGGAACGGTCCATGCTCCGCCACTCCTTTTGATAGCTGCGGATGATCTCGCGGAACTTCGGATTGCGCGGCAGCAGGCGCATGAGCGGCAGGCCCAGCACGCCGAGCACGATGACCTCGCCGAGCGCGACCTGACCGCCGAAGATCCAGAACGATGCATTCAGGTGCGGGAACACGGCGTCCGTGAGCGACCACGTGAGCACCGCGCCGACCAGCACGAAATTGAACACGACCGGCATGAGCGCGGCGAGGATGCACCGCACCCACGACTGCGCACCGCGGCCGCGGCCGAGCCACGCCGTGCACAGCGCGGCCAGCAGCGTTGCGAGCGAGCCGAAAACCACGTCAAAAATGCCCGCCGCGCTCAGCAGATTGGCGATCGCGCAGCCGGCGAACAGCCCCCACGCCGTGCAGGGGATGAAAAACGGCAAAATGCACAGCACCTCCGAGACCCGGCACTGGATCGCTCCGTAACTGATCGGCGCCAGAAGCATCGTCAATGCGGCATAGGCCGCGCCCGTGACCGCCGCGGCGGTCAGCTTTCTCGTGGTGATGTGCATAATTCAATTCCTCCCATTTTTTTCATTGCACACGTTGTGCGCGCAGGGGTATGGCACCTGCGCATGATGAATTGTGACGGCGGCTATTTTACTCCCACGCCGCCGCGTTGTCAACCGGTTTGCTGTACAGACAGCCGCAGTATTCCTGCCGGTAGAGGCCGTACTGTTTGGACAGCTCGATGCTGCGCTTATAGCCCTCGCGCTTTTTGAAGTCCGACGGCAGCCAGCGCACGCCGTATTGCTGCGCCAGCTCCGCGCCGATGGCGTTGAGCCGCTGCGCGTCCTTGTGCGGCGAGACGGTGAGCGTCGTGCCGAAAAAGTCGAACCCGTGCGCGCGCGCCTGCCGCGCCGTCTCCTCCAGACGCAGGCGGAAGCACACCGTGCAGCGCGCGCCGCCCTCCGGCTCGCGCTCGAGGCCGCGGACGGCGTCGATGTAGCGCTGCCCGTCATAATCGCACGCGAGCAGGTCCACCGGCTCCGGCGTCGGGAGCTGACGGATGAGCTCCCGCTGCCAGTAGAGGCGGCGGTCATATTCGTCCCGCGGCTGGATGTTCGGGTTATAATACAGCACGGTCACGCGAAAATACCGCGTGAGGTACTCGAGCACGTAGCTGCTGCACGGGCCGCAGCAGCTCTGAAGCAGCAGGCGCGGCTTGCCCTCCGGCGGGAGGGCAGCGAGCAGCGCATCGAGCTGTTTTTGATAGTTTTCTTTCATAAGCGTCACCTGCCGGACAGTATAGCACACCCGCGCGCAGAATACCAGTGCGGGCCTTGACGCGGCGGGGTATTTCCGATATGATATAAAGTAGGAAATTATGCAAAGGAGGCGCGTCCGTCATGGACCAGCGCATGAGTAAGGACAAATATTATCTCAACATCGCCGACGCGGTGCTCGACCGCTCGACCTGCCTGCGGCGCAAATACGGCGCGATCATCGTCAAGAACGACGAGATCCTCTCCACCGGCTACAACGGCGCGCCGCGCGGGCGCGTCAACTGCTCCGAGCTCGGCTACTGCAACCGCGAGCAGCTGCGCATTCCCAGCGGCCAGCGGTACGAGCTGTGCCGCAGCGTGCACGCCGAGGCCAACGCCATCATCTCCGCCGCCCGGCGCGACATGATCGGCGGCACGCTCTACCTCGTCGGGCGCGACGCCGCCAGCGGCGAGCTGCTGCACGACACGACCTCGTGCGCCATGTGCCGGCGCATGATCATCAACTCCGGCATCACGCGCGTCGTCAACCGCATCGGCGACGACGGCATTGAGATCATCGACGTGCAGAACTGGATCGTCAACGACGAGTCCATCCAGCCGAAGGCTGAGGCCGAATGAGCGCGGTTTTGCTTTACAAGCGCGGCGATTTTGATTATAATAAGTAAGTTAGACTGAAAAAAGGCAGGATTCAACGTATGGCATCCATTGCATTTGAAGAGTATAAAAACAAGCTCAACAACCTCCGCCCGGCGCTGGACGATCTGGGCGGCGCGCTGCATCTCGACGAGGCGCGCAACGAGGTCGAAAAGCTCGAGGAAGAGAGCGCGCAGGACGGCTTCTGGAACGACACCGAAAACAGCCAGCGCGTGCAAAAGCGCATCAAGACGCTCCAGCACAAGCTCGATCGCTACGCCAAGCTCTCCGGCGCGTGGGAGGATATGCTGACCATGTGCGAGATGGCCATCGAAGAGGACGACGACTCGATGCTGCCCGACCTTGAGAGCGAATTTCACAGCTTCGAGGAGACGCTCGAATCCATGCGGCTCGAGACGCTGCTGACCGGCGAGTATGACGCGAACAACGCCATCCTCACCTTCCACGCCGGCGCGGGCGGCACCGAGGCGCAGGACTGGACGAGCATGCTCTACCGCATGTACAACATGTGGGCCGAGCGCCACGGCTACACCGTCAAGCTCATGGACTATCTCGACGGCGACGAGGCCGGCATCAAGAGCGCGACGATCATGATCGAAGGCGAGAACGCCTACGGCTTCCTCAAGAGCGAAAACGGCATCCACCGCCTCGTGCGCATCAGCCCGTTTGACGCCTCCGGCCGCCGGCACACGTCGTTCGCCGCCGTGGAGGTCATGCCCGAGATCACCGAGGACAGCGAGATCGAGCTGCGCGACGAGGACATCAAGATGGACGTGTACCGCTCGTCCGGCGCGGGCGGCCAGAAGGTCAACAAGACCTCGTCCGCCGTGCGTATAACGCATATCCCGACCGGCATAGTGGTCTCCTGCCAGATAGAGCGCAGTCAGCATCAGAACCGCGAGGTCGCCATGAGAATGCTCAAATCGAAGCTCCTCTTCCTGTTTGCAGAGAATGTCATATTTTTCTTTATCACTTAATTTTCCCATATCAATCCTCTAATTCTACTCCGTATTCTTTTGCCAGTGCTTTGGCGCGGAGTTTGCGGTCAGGCTGTGTCTGATACAGTTCGATGATCCGCCACTTGCCATCCTGCACACCGGAGCCATGCTCGCGCAGTTCATTCTCAATCTCGGCCTGCGATAAAGCAAAAGCGGAGGGCGATTTTTCGCTCTCCGCTCGGTCGATATGTTCGATTTGCTGGGTTTCGGTGGGGATGACTGCATCCAGAAAACTTAACTGTAGATCAGTTCCGTCCGAATCACTTCCTCGACCTGCTCCCGCAGACTGTTCATGTGCTGCACCCACGCCATCTGGTTCTTCTCCTTGTCCGGAGCCGGGTTCTTCGCCAGCAGTTCGGCCATCATCTGGTCCTTCATTGCCGCTGCGGTCTGCTCCAGTTTGTTCAGGGTCGGGTACAGGCTCCCGTTCAGGAGCATCGTGTGGTACAGCACCGGGTGCTGCTGCTTCAGGAAGTTCAGGCGCATCCTGCCGTACTTGCCCAGCGGGGTCTTCGGCTGATGCAGGGTCAGGTTCGGGAGAAGATAATCCCCGGTCTGCGTGTAACTCAGATTGTTGCTCATATTCATGCTGGCTCCTTTCATTGTTTCGGCGGCGGATGGTCGTTTTGACTGCTCGTTCCACGGTGCGCAGAACTTCGCGGCTGATGTCGCTGACTGCTGCGCCGAGGGCATAGACAGTATCCGGGGTGGAAAAATCATAGATAGCCTGAAAACTGTCTTTGTCAAAAAAGCCATCCGGTTCAAATCCGCACCGTTCCAGAAGTGTGTAGGTGACGCTGATCGCGGCGGCGGACTTGAACTGCATTTCCAACCCGGTACTATCATAGTCCATCAGGAACGAACCGTCAACGATGGCGCGAATGTCCTCGCTGTTGTTGTCCCAATAATCTGCGACCAGCTTCCCGGCAATATCGGCAAGCTGTTGACTGAACCTTTCATGGCTGATGCCGTAGGCGGCAGTCAGTGCATCCGAAACAGGCTGTTTCAGATCATCGTTATACTGCCACAGGTCAGGGTCGCGAGAATTGCGGCGCACA
>OLOH01001240.1_pt1 | contig 14894 bp, 17 predicted proteins | sample 1673221 | NCBI WGS metagenome assembly OLOH01 (sample SAMEA3136767, study PRJEB25190) | human gut metagenome
TCTTTTTTAATGATATATCTCTCTTTGTTCGATGTGATATTTTCCTCGCGAAAAATGATATAACGCCTTATCTGAACGCCAACACCGCGTACGTTACACCGCTTTCGTTCAGCGATGCCATGCCGCTGCCGTCCGTCGGGGCGGTTTGGGTCTGCCGCACCGTCACCTGCGCCGTGGAAAGCGTCACGCCAAGGCTGTTCTGGCCGCCCGCCGCTATGCCGGCGTATTGCTTTGTGCAGCCCGTCGTCGCCTGCGAAAACGGCTTGTCCACCGCAAAAACGATCACCGCACTCGGACTGAAGCCGAATAAGATCGTGCGCGAGGCCGCACCCGTGCCCGTGTACGTGCGCACCTCCGTCGGCGTATCTAAACGCTTTCTGCGCGTGTCATTTAAATGCAGGTTATCGTTTTGAATGTGCCCGCCAAGCTGCGACTCTATGGCTTCGTTGTCCGCCACAAAATCCACACGGCGCGGCTTGTCCGTCCCCTCCCAAAGGCAAAGGCCGAGAACCGTTGATTTTTTACTTGCTGCCATGTTTCTCCTTTCCGCTCATAAAACGTCGAGCGCGTTCCAAGTCTTGTTTCGAAGGTCGAGCACATTCCACGAGCTCCCCGCCGCGTCCTGTGCGTCCCACGTGTTTTTGCCGAAATCGAACACCAAACTGAGGTGCGCAGGCAAAAACGCGCACGCTTCGCTTTCTGCCGCCGCTTCGGAAATGCCCATGGTAGAGAGCACATTTATGTTCAGCACGCCGCCCTTTTGCGGGACGAGCTTCCCGTTGATGCCTGCTGCCAAAAGCTGCTTTTGCATCGCTTCCACCGTGTGGTCTGCGGGGGTCACCGCGCCGCGGGTCAGCAGCATCGTGCGCCGGTTTTTCGTGCTGTCCACGGATGGCACCACGCGGAACAGCGATTCAAACGCTTTCAGCCCGTCCTCCTCCGCCGTCTGCACAAACGCGTCGCGCCGCACATAAGAAAGCGTATCATACACGAGTTCAAGCCCCTTTGCATACGCCGCAAGCTCTGCCGAAAGCCACTTGTCTTCGCCAAAATACAGCCCCGTTTTTTCGAGCATCGCGCGCATGCGGGTTTCCAGTTCCGTCATTTGCCCTCCTTACTGCGTCTCCAGCACATTTACAGCGCCCGCCGTGACGATCTCCCCGGCGTTCGGCGTAAAGTCCGCCACGCTCGCCGGCACCGTGCAGTTTTGTGCTACGCCAGTCTCCATCACCGCATGGATTAGCCCCGCCGTCACAAACGGCTCGCCCACCTCAAACGCATTCAGGTACGCCGTGATTGCCGCCGTGCACGATGCTTTCGCGTCTTCAAACGCGCACCCGTCCTTCGGCTTCACGTAAACTGTCACCGGCTTTTTCACAGCCACCGCTGCAGCCACTGTCACGTCCACACTGATCTCCTTGAGCTTTTCGAGCGTCTCTCCGACTTTTCCGAGCACCTCGTCCGTCACCGCGCCGTTGTCGCCGTACAGGTACACTGCCACCGTGTTCACACCGTTTGCGCGCGGCACCACCTGAACGCTTTTCACGCCCGGTGTCATCAGCGCCGCACGGCGGTACGTTTCCGTGTTCGAGCCGTTCGGCAGTGCGTAAAAGCACCGTAAAAGGCGCGTGCGCAGCGCTTCGTCGTCCTCTTTATCCGCGCCACCCGTAAACGGCACATCGTTCGTCACGCTTTCAATGCCGGACGGCGGCGTGATGAGCGTGTTCACCGCACCCTTTGCCGCGTTGCCGCGCCTGCCGCCCAAAACCGCCTGCGCCGCCGCTGTCACCGTCAGTGCGCCTGCGGGCAGCACAGCCGCCTCCGTCGTCTCATATTCCACCGCGTTTTCGCCGCTTGCCGCACACACCGTGCCCGCGGGGATCTCCGCCGCGTAGCTCAGCGCCGTTCGGCGCGAAAACGTCAGCGTGCCCACAGATTTCACCGCGTCCTTGCGCACAAGCCCGCGCTCTTCGGCGTGCAGGTCAAGCGCCTCACCCGCCGCCGTCTGCGGAAAGCAATTCAGCTTCAGCGATTCCGTCGCGCACAGCACCGTATACAACTCGCCCGCCAGTATCTTCAGACGGATCGAAACGTCCGCCGCGTCCTCGGGCTCCACGCCCGCCAGCGTTTTGTATTCCGCCGCCATGTGCGCATAAATTTCCTCAAATTTCACACTTTCGCCCCTTTCACCGCAATCTCCCCCGTGCCGAGCATCGTCTGGAGTCCGAAGATAAACCGCTCCCCCTCGCACCGCACGGAGACCGCCTCAACACCGGCTAAGGGCAACAGCGCCGCCTGCGCATACCGAAGCGCCCGCTCCTCGGCGTGCTCGTCCGATGTATCCAGCATATAAAACCGGCTGCCGAGCACGCGGTCATAGCAAAACGCGCCGCGTTTTAGGCAAATGCGGTTATACGCGCGCTGCATAAGCGCGTTAAGCCCCTCGGCCGTCTTCGGCAGCCCTGTCGCCGCCGTCTGCGTTATGCCGTTTAAAATCACGACCTCCACGCTATTCCTCCTTTTTCTCAAACACCTGCCCATTGATGACGACCGTGCCGTCGAGCTTCAAAACGATCTCCGCACCGCCCGCTGAGAACAGCCGCACCTCGCCGGGCAAAAGCGTTCCCGCGTCGTTCACAACGCCAAGACACACACCGCCGGTCATCACAGCCTCCGTACCCTGCGGCACGCTCACCGCCATGCCGTACGGCACCGTTACAGTCGGTGCACGGCGCTCCAGCTCCGTGCAGACGGAAATCTCCCCGCCGCCCGTCGTCACAACGCCCGTTTTCACGCTTTCGGCCTTTTCCGCCGTCTCCTTTTTCGTCAGCCACATGTTCATGCCTCCTTTAAACCGGTTCAAAATGCAGCTCGGTCTTCACGTCTTTTCCGCGCAGCAAAACGTTTTTGGAGATGAGCCGCACCTCGCCAAGCTCCTCCGTCCGCATCGTGTCCCCCATGTTCCCGTCTATATAAGAAGCACACGTCAGCTTTAGTCGCTTTGATGCCCTGCGGCTTTCATTTAAAAGCGCCGTCGGTGCTGTTTTCGCATAGGCGGAAAGATACCGCACGCGCACCTGTGTGGCCAAAGGATCGTGATATTCCGCGCTGTATGCGCCCGTCTGCGCGTTTTGCACCGTAACGCCGCTCAGCATTTTGTACGGGCAAAAAATCACCTCCCGCGCCGTCACCCAGTCGGGCTTCACCGTTTTCGGCACGTAGCTTTCAAAGTGCACGCCGCCGCTTTTGTCCGTATACGGCGTACAGTTTAGATATCTCTCAGAGAACGTTTGCAGCGCTTCAAAACAGCTCACGCCCTTTTCTACGGTCAAAACGCCCTCCACCGGCCGCCTGTCGCCGCCCACGGCGTGCAGCCCCAGCGGCATCAGATACATCCGCTCCAAAAGCCGCAGCGAGGGCAATCTAAGCTCCATCGGTGCCGCCTCGTTGTCGAGCAAAAGCGCCGCGCGGCTGCGCAGGGAGAAGACCTCCGTGCGCGCGCCGTTCTGGCATTTCACGCGGTGTTCGTCCACGATACCGTCAAAGATCACCGCGCCGTCCTTTTTAAGCACCGCCCCCACGGGCTCTTCCGTAAAAAGCCGCTTCCCCGCACTAAACCGCACCGTCAGGCTGTCCGCCACCGTATCCGCGTCGCTTCTTAAAAGCCATTCGTTCGGCTCCGCTTTAGGTGAGTGTTTTTCACCGCTTGCAAACACAAACTCAAGCGAAAAATCCGTCACGGAACATGCACCTCCTCGCCGTCTTTCAGCGCCGCAATACACGCGATATGCCGGTTATTCTCCGCCAAGCGGTCAATCGAAACGCCCGTAAAATACGCGTAATCCCACAGGCTCTCGCCCGCCTTCGCGCGGTATGTCCGGCCGGAGACCGCTTCGCTTTTCCCCGCCGTCTCCACAAAGGCGAATGTGTACGGCACCGTGTTTTTCTCCGGCACGCCGATGAGCGTAAGCTCGCTCAAAACCGCCTCAAACGGCCTGTGCCCCGGCAAGTACAGCGTCTCTGTTTCACCGAAAAGCGCCTCTAACTCGCGGTAAACCGCCATCGCATTCTCCCCGGTGAAGTGCCCCGTGCCTGCTACGCGCGCCTTGCGCTTGCCGACCGCCTCCACACGTTCTTCGCCGTCAACACCCACCGTCTCACGCAGCAGGCACGCCCGCTCGAGCTTTAATTCCGTCGGGTTCACCGGAAACACAAAGCTGCCAAACTGCATCGTCATCAGGTTCATGCAAACCTCCTGTCCGCACGAAGCAGCGCGGGATATCGCTGCTCCTCGCTCTCCAAAATGCCGGAGAGCGCCTGTGCGTTTTTGTTTTCTTCTTCCACCTTATGCCTCCGTTCCGCTTTGTGTTCGCTGTGTGATTTTTTCACACGCACCCGCTTCTATCACAAGCTTATTTTCGCTCGCCGCTTTCAAAACGCAGTGCGTGTACCGCGCGCCGCCTGTTTGCAGTGTGAATTCGCCGGGGAGCGCCTCCTCGCCGCCCGAAAACCCGTGCAGCACAATCGTGTACACCGCTTTGCCCGCCACCGCCGCATACGGATTTTCCTCGCCGATGGCGTAATAGCGCTTGACCTTCGCTTCGTGCGAAATTTTCACCGCGTCCGCCGTAAATACCTTGTCGCCGATTACCACCGCCGCGCGTGCGTTATCCGCCGCACCCGTCGCCGCCTGCACCGTGCAAAGCGTCACAAGGCAACTGAGCGCCGCCGAGTACGTCGTCTCGCTCCGCTTCACACTGCGCAACGCACACGGCAAAGACGATACCGCCGCACACACCGCGTCAAACAGCCGCGCGTGGTCGTCCCTTTCGCGCGCATACAGCTGCACGCCGAGCACCGTTTCAAACACACCGTCCGCGTTTTCCTCCTGCATCACGCCCACCGTCACCGCGGCACGCTGCGGAAGCCTTTGCAGCGTGCCCGTAAACGCCGGGCGCACCGCGCAGTCCGGCAAAAGCACTTTCAGCTTTTCCGCAAGCGCCGCACTAAGCTCCGTTCCCGTCATCTTTTTCCTCCTTTTCCAGCACCGCGCGCACGTAAAGCGCCCCGCAAAGCCCGCTTTTTTCCTCGGCATATAAAACACGGAACGTCTCGCCGCCCACAGTCAGCCTCGCGTTCTCCGCGCCGCAAAGCACTTTGCCGTCGCCGAAGTAGACATACAACGGCTTCATCGCCCCGCCGAACGTCTCCGTTTCCGCCTGCAAGGCCGTTTTGTCTTCCTTCAGGCGATGCACAACGCCGCGGCAAACGACCTTCTCGCCGCTTATCTCCGCTGTCATCTGCTGCGCCCTCAAAAATACATTCCTCACACTGTGTCCTCCGTCACGCCGAAGTAAAAATCCTCGTCGCGCAAAAGCCCGGACACCGCCCGCTCGCACTGCTTTGCATAGGCGAGCGCCCTTTCGCTACCTTTGTCAAATTCCGCGCGCACCTCGCCCGCCGTCAGGCTTTTCGGCGATGCCGCTTCCTCCAAAAGCCAAAACTGATACGCCGCCTGCGCCGCAGCCGCTGCGCACAGCGCCTCCTCCTGCGCGTTTTCTTCCTCCTCAGTGCAGCAAAGGCGCGCTTTCAGCCGCTGCACCGCATCGCCGCTCAGCATCAAAAGCAGGTCTTCGCGGTCGTCATTTGTCAAAAGCTTCAGCCGTTCCAGCACGTTTCGTATCTCCATCTGGCGGTCGATGAGCTTGTCGTAGTCGGTCAGCACATCGCCCGCCTGCACCATCTCAAGCGCACAGTTCTTGTCGAGCGCAATGATCTTCTTCGCGTCCATGGACGGCACATGGATGAGCGTCGCGCCAAGCGGCGTGATGAGCTTGCCCGCACCCTTAATGTTGAGGCTCGCCTGCGCGTCCTTAAACTCCGTGATCTTAAGGAGCGCCTGCAAAGCAGTCGTTCCGGCCAGGATCGTATTGAAATTATAGTCGGAAAGCTTGCCCCACAGCGTCACAAGGTCGTTGTAGGTCGGCGCAGCGGTAAGCACCGTCACGGTGATGCCCGTATTCGTGCCGTCGCCGTTTAACAGCACGTCCACTGCGTCCTTCATCTGTCTGCGCGCAATGTACGCACCGATCTGGCGCAGAATGACCGTAAAGAGGTCCAATCTGTGGTGGCGCAGCGCTTCGTAGGAGCTGACAATCAGTCTGCCGCGCTTATGCAGCGTCACAAGCGAGCCCGCCGTCTTGATGACCGTCTCCGGAATGGCCGCGCCCTCCGCTACGGGGTCTTCGATCTTCTGGTCAGAAGCCGTCGCCGTCTGCACGGTGCGGTAATCGAGCGTGTCGATCTTCGTCACGGTCGCCGCGATGTCCGGCAGGGAAGACGCCATCTCCATGCCCTGGCGCACCGCGCGGGCGACGTATTCCGGGAACAGCGCCGCGCTCTGGGAGGAGGTGAAAAACTTCTCCACGGTGTCGCAGTTCGCACCGCTCACACGAATGCCGAAGCGTTTAAGCTGTCTCTGGTACGCATCAAGCCCCGCAAACGGTGTGCCCGCGTAGTTCTGGGAGCCGTCCAGCTCCTCCAAAACCTGTGTAAAATTCTTGCCCGGCACGCCGTACATGCCTTTTTCGAGTGTAATGTTTTCAAATGCCATTGTATAGTCTCCTTTCTTAAATGCGGAACGCGCCGTCGTCTGCCGCGTTCGTGTCTTCCGTCTTTTCCGCCGCCAGCTGCGGCATTACGGGCATTTTCCGCTCCGCCGCCTTTGCGAGCGCCGCCGCCATTTCTTCCAGTTCTGCAATGCCGAGCGACTTTGTGATCGCCTCCGTCAGTCCGCGTTTAAACTCCGGCTGCGCCACGGCGCTCAGCTTATAGATGCGTTCGCACAGCGCCGCACGGTAGCGGTCGCCGCACTCCGCGCGGTCGAAAAGCGCTTTCAGCTCCGTTTTGAGCATGTTGAGCTCCTCCTTCGCCACCATCACGCTGTCTTCGCCGTCCGCGAGCTTTTTTACAATGTCGTACACCGTTTTGACCTCCTTTTTCTTCTCCGATTCTTCAAAGCGCGGCGAAAATTTCTTCACCACGCCCGCCGCGCGCTGTGCAGGCACTGCCACGAATGAGAATTCATACGCGTCCGCCGCGCCGCTTAAAATACGCACACAGCGCTTGCCGTTGTATGTTTTCCCCGGCACGTGCACGCAGCTTTCCGCGCCGCACACGGAGCACACGCGCTTTTTCACTGCGCACCCCACGCTGACTTCCTTGCGTATGCCGCTTTCAATGGATTCAATAAACGCCTTCGTCCCGTCGTTTCGCGGCACATACGCCCGTGCTGTGAGCTGCGCATACGGCTTGTTTAAAGATGTTACCTTTCCGGGAATTTCCTTCACCGCAGCGTCAAACACGCGCGCCGTCTGATTTTTGCTCGTCGGCTCGTGGTCTAAAATGCCCGTCTTGCCGACAAACAGCTTCGCAAGCTCCTCGAGTGTCTCTTTCGTAAAGCACTCACCGTCCCTATCCACCTCGTTGTCGCACAAAACGGCCGAAAACGTATACACCTCCTCCAGCTTATAGGCGCGGCGCGTGTAAAGGTTGATCTTCTCCATTGCCGCTTTATCCGGCTGTACCGCCGTTACCGTTTCGCTCAAGCTTCCCCCTCCTTTAAAAGCTGCTCCGTCTTCGCCATGAGATACGCCGCGTTCGCGTGATCGACTTCGTCCTGCATCGTGATCTCGTTCCAATCGATTTCCACCGTGTCGTCAAGACCATTTAGCCGCAGCCACGTTTTGCAGATCTTCAAAACCGCCGGCTCCAAAATTCTGCGGTACGCCGTCAGCTCGCTCGTCAGCATGTCTGCCTGCTGGCTCGACATGCGCTCCGTCGAGGACCACGAAAGCCCCAGCAAAAACGGCGGAATGCCCATTTTCGCCACAATCTGCTCCAGCATCTGCCGCACGGGCACTTCGCTGTCCATCTGCTGCCCGTCCGCGCCGATGGCTTTAATCTGCACGTCGCCCACCGCCACAAAGTCGCTCACGCCGGGGCCGTGCATCGCACGGCTCCACTCCTTTGCAAGCTGCCCCGCGCGGTCACCCGCGTTCATGTAACTCTCGTTTTTGCACGTCACCGCAAAGCGCACATTGCCCATGCGCTCCCAGTTAATGCCGACGGTGCGGTAAATTTTCAAAAGCACCTCGCTCACAAACGGCAGGCCCTTTAAAATGGAGCTTCCCATCGCGCTGCCCGGCATCGGGTTTAACGCCGAAGTCAAAATGAGCTCCGGGTAGCGGCACGGCTCCGCACACCCGTCCCTTACGACGAACACGCCCGTTTCAAGCGGCGAGATGAGCCGAATCTCGAGGTCTTCGAGCGACGCATTATACAGCGCCCGAATTTCCCCGTTTGCGAGTACGATCTCCCCAATTGCATTGCCATACGTTAAAAGCTGCTCAAAATAGGCCGATAAAAAGTTATCGATGCCCATGTTGCAGCCGTTTACGGGCACGGTTTTTAAAAACCCGCGCAGCGCGTTTTCCGTGTGCTTTTCGGGGCAATACACCTCAAATCCGCCGATAAGACGCACCAGCTTGTAGATTGCCGCGTCGATGATCGGCACCTGCTCGCGCAAGGCACGGTACAGTGCACGCTCGCCTGCCGTCACCGGCAGTACCGGCGGGTACCCGCCCTGCGTCTGCACCGAAACGGCCGTGCGCTTCTCCTTTTTCAAAAATCCCAAATGCTAACTCCTTTCCCCGTCTCCCTTTGCACCGCGCAGGCAAAGCTTTCGCCCGCGCCGAGCACCGTGGAGACAAAATAGCGGATGTCGTCCATGGCATGGTCATTCTCCTTCACAGGCACATCCCGCGCGCCGTCGTCTGCCCAGCGGTAGAGGGAAAACTCCCGCACCGCATCCACGCAGCCCTTTGTCACCTTGATCTGCCCCGTGCGCAGCGCCGTTGCCGTCATGCGGATACCGTTTAAAACGTCGTTTTTCGCCGCCGTCACTGCAAAACCACGGCTCTGCAAAAGTGTGACAAAGCTCGCCGCCGAGGGGTCGCATACAATCACATCGGGCGTTCTGCCGCGAATGAGCTCCAAAAAGCCCTTAAAGTGCTCCTCGTCCGTGCGCCGCGTGTTTTCAAGCCGCGCGTCAAAGTAATACTCGTCTGCGCGGTACCACACGCCGCACAAAAGCCCCCAAAGGCCCATGGAGGTCGGGTTTACCGTGCCGTAATCGATGGACACCGCGTACCGCTCAAAGTCCGCTTTCGGCACTTCGCACAGGAGGTCAAGCGCAAACGGGTAAATCAGTCCCGTCGCCGCCGTCCACTTGCCCTCAATAAACCGGCTGTAAAACGCACCCGAAAACATCGTTCGGTAGCGCTTTCGCACATCTTCACTGAGCGACGGGTTGTCCTCCATCGTAAAGTGCAGGTAAAGCGCGTTTCGGCTCTCGGCTTTCAAAATCCACTCGCGGTAAAACCAGTGCTGCGGGTGCTCCGGGTTGCAGTTGAACCACAGCTTCGCGTTTTTCAGCGAACAGCGCGCAATGCCCTGCTCCACAAAAGAGCGCGGCATCAGCGCCACCTCGTCAAACAAAACGCCGCCGAGCGTCATGCCCTGAATGAGCGCCGCGCTCGATTCATCTCGTCCGCCGAAAAGGTAAAAGCGGTTTTCTCTGCCCTGATACGATAGGATAATCTCGTTCTCTGCCTGCCGCACGCGCATGGAAAAGCCCATAGACTTTAGCTTTGGTATAAGCTCCGCGACCACATTTCTCCGCACAGAACGGATCGTTTTGCCGCACACCGCAAAGCTCGTATTTTGAAAGCGTGCCATCGCCCACAGAAAAAAGGATATCCCCATACAGGTGGTTTTGCCGCTGCGCACCGCGCCGTCGCAGATGACGGCAAGCTTATTCCGGTGCGGGCTTTTTTCGCCCCACCAGCACAAGACCTGCATCTGCTTTTCGGAAAACGGCGTCACGGCTTATCCCCGTCTTTCAGCGCCGCCGCACCGCTTTCAATGGCGGAGAGCAGCGCCTGTGCACCCGTCCCGCTCGTCTCGAGCTCGCTGAGGAGCCGCAGCGCTTCGATCCGGTCGAAAAACCGAATTTCCATGCCGCCGTTTTTCGGTCTGCGAATTTCGGAGACGGCGAACAGATCCATGTTTTTCAGCGTGCGCGGGTTCACGTCCTCGCAAAAGAGCAGCCTTACGGCATCATGAATGCCGCCGAACGCCAATCTGCGAAAGCCCTCCTTCGCCGTTTCGTTCACCATGTTCCACATCCTCTCTGAAAGTTTTGAAGCGTCAAACGGCGTTCGTTTTTTCGCCCGCCTGTTTGTCTCTTCACCCATACCCCCAAAACGCAGAAAAGTTTCCCTCAAAAGGGAAACTTTTCAAATTCATGTCCTCCGATGTCCTACAATGTCCTCTGATGTCCTGCGATGTCCGGCGGTTTTTATTTAATTTCAGGCTCCCTCTGATTGAGGAAAAGGAAGAGATAACGCGCATCAACGCATGCTCACAGCTATATAAAAAGGGCGGCATGGAGCCGCCCTTTCAGGGAACCTATGCAACTGGGTTTCCTACGGCTAAACAGTCCCCCGGACTGTTCAAGCAATGCAAAGCATTGCTTTCTACCATTCCTGGTTTTTTGTTAGGCAATAAGATTTCGCTTTCTGCGGAAAGCGACTTAGGGCGCTGCCCTAAGAACCCGCAAGTTTTCTGAAGAAAACTTGACCAAAGACTTTATTTGTCGTTCTCCGTGAGCACATCGTGCATCAAAAACGGCAGACATTTCTCGAATTTCACGCCCCAAATGGTGTTGTCACCGCACGCTTTTCTCGTTTCTTCTATGCACTTTGCGGTGTACCGCACGGCGGCGGCACAGGCCTCCTTTACCGTTTTGCCGTTTAACATCGCTCCCAGCATCACGGCCGCGAAAATATCCCCCGTGCCGTGGTATTTGCCCGGCACGCGGTCGGAAAGCACCAGCGCCGTCTCGTCTTTTTCCCTATCGTAGCACGCCGCGCCGATTTTCTTCCCGTCCGTATACGCGCCCGTCAAGATGACGACCTTCGGCCCAAAGTCGGAAAGGGCTTTCATTACTCTTTTAAGCTCCTTTTCGTCATACGGCCCGTCCTTAAACGGCTCGTGTAAAAGGCAATACGCCTCTGTCATGTTCGGCGTTAAAATGTCCGCTTTTTCGCAAAGCCTCGTCATGCTCTGCGCCGTTTCTTTATTAAAAATGCCGTACAGCGTGCCGTTGTCGCCCATCACGGGGTCTACAAGGCGCAGCGGACGGCTGTGTTCGTCCGTAAACAGCTCGAAGATTTCCCGCACAGTGTCAATCTGCTCGCGGCTGCTGAGGTACCCGGAGCAGATGCCCTCAAACTCGGCCCCCTCGCGCTTCCAGTGCTGTGCCGTTTTCAGCATATCGTCCGTCAAATCGCGGTACACGGGATCTTTAAAGCCGCCGTGTGTGGAAAGCACCGCCGTCGGCAGCACGGATGTCTCGCACCCCAAGGCGGACAGCACCGGCAGCATCACCGTAAGCGAGCATTTCCCCGCACCGGAAAGATCGTTGATGACCGCCGCGCGGCGCGGTTTTTCTTCTGTATTTAAAAACTGCATCGGGTTTTTTCCCTCATTTCAAAAGTATTTCCGCTTTTATTGTAACCGCGGCGGAAAATAAAGTCAATTAGCGGTTTACAGGTGAAAAAAAGAATGGTAAAATAAAGGGTACACGTACAGGCATGCCCTGCACCCGCGAAAGGAGCTTTCTATGAAAACCGAAAAGCAACGCAAGCTCATCGTTCGCATCGGCGCGGCGATTTTGGCCGGGCTGATGATCCTCTCGGCACTTTCCGCCGTACTATTCAGTTGAATACATTCAACTGTGAATACATTCAACCGTAGAAAAAATTAACCCCTTGAAAATACATTGTAAAGGAATGATCCACCCATGAGTAAACCGAAGTATTATATTTCGACGGCTATCGCCTACACCTCCAGCCGCCCGCACATCGGCAACACGTATGAGATCGTGCTCGCCGACAGCATTGCGCGCTATAAGCGCATGGAGGGCTACGATGTCTACTTCCAGACCGGCACGGACGAGCACGGCCAGAAGATTGAAGAAAAGGCCAATGCCGCCGGCATCACCCCGAAGGAATATGTCGACAACGTCGCGAAGATTGTCAAGGCGAACTGGGACGTGATGAACACCTCCTACGATAAATTCATCCGCACCACGGACGATTACCACGAAAAGCAGGTACAAAAGATCTTTAAAAAGCTCTACGAGCAGGGCGATATTTATAAGGGCCACTACGAGGGCATGTACTGCACGCCGTGTGAGTCCTTCTTCACCGAGTCCCAGCTTGTCGACGGCAAGTGCCCGGACTGCGGCGGCGAGGTCAAGCCCGCAAAGGAAGAAGCGTACTTCTTCAAGATGAGCAAGTATGCAGACCGCCTCATCGACTACATCAATAAGCACCCGGAGTTCATTCAGCCGCCGCAGCGCAAAACGGAAATGATGAACAACTTCCTCCTGCCCGGCCTGCAGGATCTCTGCGTTTCCAGAACCTCCTTCAAGTGGGGCATTCCGGTCGATTTTGACGACAAGCATGTCGTATATGTTTGGCTCGACGCGCTCACAAACTACATCACCGGCATCGGTTACGACTGCGACGGCAACTCCACTGAGCAGTTCAAGCGTGATTGGCCGGCAGACCTGCACCTCATCGGCAAGGACATCATCCGTTTCCACACCATCTACTGGCCGATTTTCCTCATGGCGCTCGACCTGCCGCTGCCGAAGCAGGTGTTCGGTCACCCGTGGCTTCTGATGAACGGCGGCAAAATGAGCAAATCGAAGGGCAACGTCATTTACGCAGAAGACCTTGTAGACCTCTTCGGCGTAGACGCGGTGCGCTATTTCGTCCTGCACGAGATGCCGTTTGAATCCGACGGCACCATCACGTGGGATCTGATGATCGAACGCACGAACTCCGACCTTGCAAACACGCTCGGCAACCTTGTAAACCGCACCATTTCCATGACAAACAAGTATTTCGGCGGCGTTGTAGAGAACAAAAACGTCGTAGAAGATGTCGATAACGATTTAAAGAGCGTTGTGCTCGCCACAAAGAGCAGCGTGCAGACGAAGATGGATCAGCTGCGCGTGGCAGATGCCATTTCCGAAATCTTCACGCTCTTCAAGCGCTGCAATAAGTACATTGACGAAACGATGCCGTGGGCGCTTGCAAAGGACGAAGCGAAAGCCGACAGACTTTCCACTGTTCTCTATAATCTTGTGGAAAGCATCACGATCGGCGCGGCGCTCCTCACGCCGTTTATGCCGGACACAGCAGAGAAGATCGTCGCACAGCTCGGCACGACCTTGCGCGCATACGATACGCTCGATACGTTCGGCGTTTACCCGAATGGGGGTAAAGTAACAGACAAGCCGGAGATTCTCTTCGCCCGTATCGATCCGAAGGAGATGGACGAGAAGATTGCCGCTGTGGAAGCGAAGTACGCTCCGAAGGAAGAGCCGAAGAAGGAAATTGAGGGTCTTGCCCAGATCAATATTGAAGACTTTGCAAAGGTTGAGCTGCGCGCCGCAAAGGTCGTTGCCTGCGAACCGATCAAGCGTGCAAAGAAGCTCTTGAAGCTCACGCTCGACGACGGCACCTCCACCCCCCGCACGGTCGCGTCCGGCATCGCGAAGTGGTATAAGCCGGAAGACCTCATCGGTCACACCGTCATCGTCGTCGCGAACCTGAAGCCCGCCGTGCTCTGCGGCGTGGAAAGCCAGGGCATGATCCTTGCGGCAGACGCAGGCGAGGACGATGTGCGCGTCGTATTTGTGGACGGCACCCCGGCAGGCTCCAAAATTCGCTAAGGAAAATCTCTATGATATTTGATTCCCACGCACATTACGACAGCGAGCAGTTCGACATCGACCGTGACGAGCTGCTCGGCTCCGTACTGCCGCAAAAAGGCGTCGTTGCGGTCATCAATATGGCAGCCGATTATGAAAGCCTCAAAAAAACCGTGGCGCTCTGTGAAAAGTACGATTATATCTACGGTGCAGTCGGCATCCACCCGGAGTGCGCAAACGACCTGCCCGATAACTGGCTTTCGGACGTGGAAGCGCTGCTTTCCCACCCGAAGATCGTCGCCGTCGGCGAGATCGGCCTCGACTACCACTGGGAGGACGAGTGCCCGCGCGAAAAGCAGAAAGAGGTGCTTATCGCCCAGCTGGAGCTCGCGAAAAAGCACGACCTGCCCGTTGTCATCCATGACCGCGAGGCCCACGGCGATATGATGGACATTCTGCGGAAATACAAGCCGAAGGGCGTCGTGCACTGCTTTTCCGGCAGTGCACAATTAGCACAGGAGACCGTAAAGCTCGGCATGTACATCGGCCTTGGCGGTGTTGTGACGTTTAAAAACGCGCGCCACAGCGTGGAGGTGGCAAAGACCATCCCGCTCGACCGCCTTTTGACCGAAACGGACGCGCCCTACATGGCGCCCGTGCCATTCCGCGGCAAGCGCTGCGACAGCTCCATGATCCCCTACGACGCGGCGAAGATCGCCGAAGTGCGCGGCATCACGGCGCAGGAGGTTTTGGAAACCGCCTGCGAAAACGCCTGCCGCCTTTTCGGTATCACGCTGCCGAGCGCCGCAAAATAAAAGGAGCGATCATCTTGACCATCACGTATGAATACGGCGATAACCTCTACATCAACGTCACGAACCAGTGCCCGAACGCATGCGACTTCTGCCTGCGCAACAACAGCACGGGCAGCCTGTACGCGGATAACCTCTGGTACGAGGGCGCGGAGCCGACAAAAGAGGAAATCTTAGCCGACCTTAAAAAACGCGACCTCAATTCATACGCGGAGATTGTCTTCTGCGGCTAC
>OLOH01001241.1_pt1 | contig 14894 bp, 14 predicted proteins | sample 1673221 | NCBI WGS metagenome assembly OLOH01 (sample SAMEA3136767, study PRJEB25190) | human gut metagenome
GGTAAGCCACTGCGGTTAGCAGAATTATCCACTCGACTTGCCCGGGGTGCAACCCAGTACAGGTTTTCGCCCAGAAGGTGCTTACAGTCGGGCGGTAAGCCACTGCGGTTAGCAGAATTATCCACTCGACTTGCCCGGGGTGCAACCCCTAGCGGAAAATCAACGCGGAAAATACAGTGGCTACCATCATGACAGCCAGGACCGCCGCAGTGATCCGGACAAATAACTTTCTGCGTTTATCATTGTAGCCTTTCATACTGTCCATCCTTTCCGGAGTAGATTTTCCCAAAAGCCGATAATTAACTTATAGTTTATCATTTTTCTCCCTGTTTGTAAATCCCTTGTTTGGCCGAAAAAGGCTGCTTTCGTGGGATGTGTAGGAATAATGGCTAAACTGGGTGCAATGCAGTTTGACATTCCCTTTCCGCTGTACTACACTTGTTCCGTTACAGTTTTAAAAAGGTGGTGTATCACAGTGGTATATAAGGAAATGAGCTGCCTGGCCATCCACGATATTTCCGGGGTGGGGAAGTGCTCGTTGACGGTGGCGCTTCCGGTGCTTTCCTGCTGCGGGGTGGAAACTTCCGTCATGCCCACGGCAGTTTTGTCCACCCATACAGGTGGATTCACCGGCTTTACCTACCGAGATTTGACCGATGACCTGCTTCCCATGGCAAAGCACTGGAAACAGGTAGGGTGTCACTTCCAGTCCCTGTACAGCGGATTTTTGGGAAGTGCCGGACAAATTGGCCTGGTAGAAGAGATCTTTGACTGGTTCCGGGAGAAAGATACCATGATTATGGTGGACCCTGTCATGGGGGATGGGGGAAAGTTATATCAAACGTATACTCAGGAAATGGCCGATGGTATGGGGCGTCTTTGCCGGAAAGCGGATATTGTGGTCCCCAACATGACAGAAGCCTGTCATCTGTTGGAGCGGGAGTACGATCCGGGTCCCTATACCCGGGAGCAGGTGGAAGAGATCCTGCATGAATTGTGTAAGCTGGGACCCAAAATGGCAGTGCTTACCGGGGTCTGGCTGAAAGCGGGAAGCTTGGGTACGGCCTGCTACGATTCTCGTACCGACCGGATGGAATTGTTCCTCACCGATCGCATCGAGGGATTTTATCACGGTACAGGAGATCTTTTCGCCTCGGCGCTTTTGGGCGGGCTGCTGAACGGGGCTCAACTGGAAACAGCCTGTGAAATCGCCACGGAATTTACATGGCGTACTATCGAGACCACTTTTGAAAAGAGCCAGGACCATCGATTCGGGCCAAAATTCGAAACCCATCTGCCATGGTTGGCGGAAAAAATGGAAGCTTGTAGAAAAAGTATTGCAAACTAAATAAATTTACGGTAAAATAATCCAAGGCTGCTTTTTTGATTTAAAGCGCCAGGAAGTTAAAGCAGAAAGAGCCGGTGTTCCCACAGGGGATGTCGGGAAGGAAGGTTTGCAAGACCATGGAAGCAAGGTTTTTTCAAAAAGACATCGAGACGATGAAGCGGGCGGATATAGAAGCGCTGCAGCTTCGGCGTCTTCGCTGGATGGTGGATTACTGCTACAATAACGTGCCCTTTTACCATGAGCGCTTAGGGATTGCAGGAATCACCTCGGGGGATAAGATCAAGACACTGTCCGATATTCAGTATATCCCCTTTACCACCAAAGACGATATCCGGGACAACTATCCGTTTGGGATGTTGGCGGTTCCCATGAAAGACATCGTACGGATTCACGCCTCTTCCGGTACCACGGGGAAACCCACCGTGGGGGCATATACCCGGCAGGATATTGAAAATTGGTCCGACTTTGTCGCCCGTATTGTTACGGCTTCCGGCGTTACGGACCAAGACATCATCCAAATCTCCTTTGGATACGGCTTGTTTACAGGAGCATTGGGACTCCCTTTCGGTTTGGAGAAAGTGGGCGCTACGGTGATCCCCGCTTCTTCGGGAAACTCCGAAAAGCAGCTGATGATGATGCGTGACTTTGGCGTTACCGGATTGGTAGCCACACCTTCGTATGCTCTGTATCTGGGCGAGCTGGTTCGGGAAAGCCCCTATCCCAAGGAGGCCTATTCCAAGCTGAAGTTCGGCATCCTGGGCAGTGAAGGCTGCACCGAGGAAATGCGCCAACGCATTGAGGAAAATTTGGGCGTCACGGTGACGGATAACTATGGAATGACCGAGCTTACCGGTCCCGGCGTGTCGGGCGAATGTCATTTGCGCTGTGGCCTGCACTTTGCCGAGGACGCGTTCCTGCCGGAGATCATTGACCAGGAGACCCTGGAGCAGAAACCCGCCGGCGAGGTGGGCGAATTGGTGGTCACCACCCTGACCCGTATGGGCATGCCGGTGCTCCGTTACAGGACAAAAGACATCACTCGCTTGAACTATGAGCCTTGTGCTTGCGGGCGGACCCATGTGCGTATGGATAAGGTCATGGGCCGTACCGACGATATGCTGATCATCAAGGGCGTGAACGTGTTCCCCTCCCAGATCGAAAGCGTGTTGGTGGGGATGGAGAACGTTGGCCCCCACTATCAGCTGGTGGTGCGCAAGAAGAATTATTTGGATACATTGGAAGTGAAAGTGGAGCTGGTAGACGCCTCACTGCTGGAAAGCTTTGGCGAACTGCAAGCCCTGCAAAAGAAAATACACGACCGCCTGAAGAGCGTGCTGGGTTTGGAGACCCGGGTGACCCTGGTATCTCCCAAGAGCCTGGAGCGTTTCCAGGGAAAAGCCAAACGGGTGTTGGATCTGCGGAACCAGCCCGAGGAAGAATGAGAGGAAGGTTCAGATGAAAGAATTGTATCTGGGCAACGAAGCCGTTGCCAGAGGCCTATATGAGGCCGGAGTCCGGGTGGTGTCCGCTTATCCTGGAACTCCCAGCACGGAGATCACCGAAGCAGCGGTGAAATACCCGGAGATCTACTGCGAGTGGGCCCCCAATGAAAAGGTGGCTACGGAAACAGCTTGTGGCGCGGCCATTGGCGGAGCGCGTTCCTTCTGTGCCATGAAGCACGTGGGATTGAATGTGGCTGCCGACCCTCTGTTCACCATGAGCTACATAGGAGTAAACGGCGGCATGGTGCTGGCGGTGGCCGATGATCCCGGTATGCACTCCTCTCAGAACGAGCAGGATTCCCGCAACTATGCCCGGGCTGCCAAGGTTCCCATGCTGGAGCCGGCGGACTCCTCCGAATGTAAGGAATTTACCAAGCTGGCATATGAGCTTTCCGAGCAGTTTGATACCCCGGTGATCCTGCGGCTGACCACACGAATTGCCCATTCCCGGAGCATTGTGGAAACAGAGGAGCGGAAAGAACTTCCCCTGAAGGAATATAAAAAGGACCCGGCGAAAAACGTCATGCTTCCCGCGTTTGCCAAGCCCAAACATGAGAAGGTGGAAGCCCGCACCAAGACCTTGATTGCTTACGCGGAGACCACTTCCATCAATAAGGTGGAGAACAACGGCGCGAAAGTGGGCGTGATCGCTTCCGGCGCTGTGTACCAATATGTGAAAGAGGCCATGGGGGACAGCGTCAACTATTTGAAGCTGGGCCTGGTGTATCCCTTGCCGGAGCAGTTGATCCGGGATTTTGCCGCCACTTGTGAGAAGGTCTATGTGGTAGAGGAGCTGGACGATTTTATCGAGACCCACTGCAAGGCTTTGGGCGTGCCCGTTATCGGCAAGGACGTGTTCCCCCGCTGCGGCGAGTTCTCCCAGAAATTGGTGAAGAAACTTCTGACCGGGGAAGAGGCGGAAAGCGTTTCCCTGGAAGCTGACATCCCTGTCCGGCCGCCTGTCATGTGCTGCGGTTGTCCTCACCGGGGCGTGTTCTATGCCTTGAAACGGGAAAAAGTCTATGTCAGCGGCGATATCGGCTGCTACACTTTGGGAGCATCCGCTCCCTTGGGCGCAATGGATTCCTGCATCTGCATGGGCGCTTCCGTGTCCGCCCTCCACGGCTATAATAAAGCCCGGGGAGCGGAAGGGGAGAAGAAATCCGTGGCCGTTATCGGTGACTCCACCTTTGCCCATTCCGGTATTACCAGCTTGATCGACATTGCCTATAACCGGTCCAATTCCGTGGTGATCGTTCTGGATAACTCCATCACCGGTATGACCGGTCACCAGCAGAACCCCACCACCGGTTACAACATCAAAGGGGAGCCCGCTACCGCCATCGACTTGGAAGCCTTGTGCCATGCCATTGGTATTCAGCGCGTCACAGTGGTGGACCCCTACGATCTGAAAGAGGTCACCCGGGTGCTGAAAGAGGAGCTGGCTGCGGAAGAGCCTTCTGTGATCATCAGCCGCCGTCCCTGCGCCCTGCTGAAATATGTGAAGCATTCTCCCGCCCTTGCTGTGGATCAGGAGAAGTGCATCGGCTGTAAAGCCTGCTTGGGGATTGGATGCCCGGCCATCAGCTTGCGGGGCAACAAGACGGAAATCGACCCCAACCAGTGCGTGGGCTGCGGTGTGTGCACTACATTGTGCCCCAAGGGTGCCATTGGCTGAACGAGGCAGGTTTAAAACAGTGTGTAAAGGGGACAGCCCCAGGAGGGGACTGTCCAGTGCGGGCCGGCGTTGTCCGGTTCCGCGACCTTTTTGAAAAAGCAAAGGTGGTAACGTATGATAAAGAGTGTAATGATCGTAGGCGTAGGCGGACAGGGAACACTGCTTGCCAGCCGTATTTTGGGCGACGCCATGATGGATCAAGGATATGACGTAAAGGTCAGCGAGGTCCACGGCATGAGCCAGCGTGGTGGTTCTGTGGTCACCTATGTGCGTTATGGGGACAAAGTTTACTCCCCAGTGATCGAGACCGGCGAAGCGGATGTGGTCCTGGCCTTTGAGCAGTTGGAAGCTGCCCGGTTCCTGCCTTATTTGAAAGTGGGCGGCGTGGTGGTCACCAGTACCCAGCGCATCGACCCCATGCCTGTGGTGACCGGTGCCAAGGAGTATCCCCAGGGCTTGCTTTCCGAGATGGAAGAAAAGGGAGTCAAGGTCCTGGCGGTGGATGCCTTGGCCTTGGCGGAAGAAGCCGGTTCCTCCAAAGCGGTGAACGTGGTGCTCATCGGCGCCATGGCAAAACGCCTTGGCGGGGAGAAAGAGGATTGGCTGAAAGCCGTGGAGCGGTGTGTGCCTCCCAAATTCCTGGAGATGAACAAAAAAGCCTTTGAATTGGGCTGGCAGGCGTAACGTTTTTGGACGATGCCGGGGCATCCCGGAGAACATACAGCAGAGAAAGGAACATCCTACCCATGCCAAATTATTTTGAGCCGGAAATCGAATGTGCTTCCCGGGAAACACTGCGGGAGATCCAGTCCAAGCGGCTGGTGCAGGCAGTCAAGCGCTGCTATGAAAACGTACCTTTTTACAAAAAGAAATTCGATGAGTTGGGATTAAAACCCGAGGATATCCGTTCCATCGACGATCTGACCAAGCTGCCCTTTACCACCAAGCAGGATTTGCGGGATACCTACCCCTTTGGCCTGGTGGCTGTGCCCCGTGGGCAGCTTGCCCGTGTCCATGCCTCTTCCGGTACCACGGGAAAGCAGACCGTGGTAGCTTACACCAAAAATGACCTGGATGTTTGGTCCCGCAGCGCTGCCCGGGCCATTGTGGGCACCGGCGGTACGAAAGAGGACTTTGTCCACGTCTCCTATGGATACGGCTTGTTTACCGGCGGCTTGGGCCTGCACGACGGCGCGGAGAAACTGGGCGCTACCGTTATTCCCGTGTCCTCCGGCAATACCAACCGCCAGGTGCAGATCTTGCAGGATTACGGTTCGGACATTCTGTGCTGCACGCCTTCCTATGCCATGTACATCGGGGAGACGGTGCGGGACAAGGGCATCGACCCCAAGACTTTGAAAGTCCGTATCGGTATTTTCGGCGCGGAGCCCTGGACAGAAGAGATGCGGAAAGAAATCGAGAAGGCCCTGGCAATCAAGGCGTACGACATTTACGGCTTGTCCGAGATCGCCGGTCCCGGCGTTGCCTGCGAGTGTGAAGAACAGGCGGGAATGCACGTCCAGGAAGATTTCTTCTTCCCGGAGATCATCGACCCCGTTACCGGCGAGCAGCTCCCCGACGGGGAGGAGGGCGAACTGGTGTTTACCTGCATCGGCAAAGAGGCCTTGCCCTTGCTCCGGTATCGTACCCGGGATATTTGTTCCCTGAACCATGAGCCCTGCAAATGCGGCAGAACCTTGGTGCGTATGAACAAGCCCAAGGGCCGCACCGACGATATGCTGATTATCCGTGGCATCAACGTGTTCCCGTCCCAGATCGAAAGCGTGCTGTTGGATCTTGGTATGGACCCCAACTACCGCATGATCGTAGACCGGAAGAACAATTTGGATACTCTGGAAGTGCAGGTGGAAATGAACGAAGGTATGTTTGCGGATACGGTCCGCAGCCTGGAACAGGTGGAAAAGAACATTGCCGACGCACTCCATTCCACTTTGAATATAGCCGCCAAGATCACTTTGTTGGAGCCCAAGTCCATTGAGCGCTCCGAAGGCAAGGCAAAGCGTGTGATCGACCGGCGTAACCTGGGGTAAAATCTCATATCGACAAACCGATTTCCCTCTGGTATAATAAAGACAGAATAAAAGCCAAGGCCCTGTGGGGCCGGAGTTTCATGGAGAGGACGTGACTTTATGCAGATCCAGCAGCTTTCTGTATTTATTGAGAACAAGCCCGGCCGTATGGCGGAAGTAACTGAGGTGCTGGCAGATGCCCAGATCGATATTCGGGCAATTTCCGTGGCAGACACCCGGGATTTCGGCATTTTGCGGGTGATTGTGGATAAGCCGAAGGAGGCCGTTGAGGCTTTGAAGGCTCACGGCATGACCGTCACTTTGACCAAGGTTATCGCGGTGGGTATCGATGATAAACCCGGTGCGTTCTCCAAGGCAGTGCGGCTGCTCTCCAACGAGGGCTTTGATGTGGAGTATATGTATGCTTTCATCAGCCGCGATAAGGGCAAGGCGTTTGTCATTATCCGGGTGGATAATGGTCAGAAGGCCGCGGAAGCCCTTCATGCCAATGGGTTTGAGATCCTCACCCCTGAGGCAATCTATTCCATGTAATTACAGTACAGCATAAAAGGGCCAGCCCATAATGGGTTGGCCCTTTTTGTGTTATTCGAAGAATCTATAAGAAAAAATAGGAACCCTTTGTCCTGGTTGGCATATCCTGTACCAAGGGGACAAGGCCCGAGAGAGCCGGAGCCCTAAAAAACAATGGAAAGGGGTAATCGACTTGGCAGACGAAATGATGGGCAAAGCGTGTGACTTGTACGAAGGGTTAAGCCCGTTGCCAAAGGACCCGGTACCCGGCATGGCGTACGTTCCGTACCAGCAGTGGGGCGAAGAGCTTCATCCTATGGAGCGGGCGTTGGATGCTGGAACGCTATTTCCCATTTTAGATAAGCCCTTTTACGGCAGAAGGGGGGAGCCGCGTTGAACGAAGAACGTATGATGCGCAAGCGTGTGTACGCAGCCCGGTTTGCTTGCTGGGAGCTCCACCTGTTTTTGGATACCCATCCCAACAATAAAGAAGCCATGCGCAAACTGGAAGACTATACCGCCAAAGCGGACCGGCTGAAAAAGGAGTACGAAGAGAAGTACGGCCCCTTGGGGGAAATGAGTCAGGAAACCAGCCGGTGGGCCTGGGTCAGCGATCCGTGGCCCTGGGAAAAGGAGGGGAACTAACCCATGTTTGTGTATGAAAAGCGGCTGCAATATCCCATCCGCATCAAGAATACCAACCCCCGCTTGGCGAAAATGATCATCAGCCAGTACGGCGGGCCCCACGGGGAAATCGGTGCGTCCCTGCGCTATCTGAGCCAGCGGTATACCATGCCCCTCCCGGAATTGAAAGCCATTCTCACCGATATTGGCACGGAAGAGTTGGGCCACCTGGAAATGGTGGGTACCATCGTGTACCAGTTGACTCGGGGACTCACGCCGGAACAGATCAAAGAAGCCGGGTTCGACGATTATTTTGTGGACCACACCGCAGCGGTATATCCGGTGGCGGCTTCCGGTTCTGCCTTTAATGCCAATACCATCTCTGTTACAGGCGACACCATTGCCGACCTACACGAAGACTTAAGTGCCGAGCAGAAGGCCCGGATGACTTACGACAACATTCTCCGGTTTACAGATGACCCGGACGTCCGCGACCCCATCAAATTTTTGCGGGAGCGGGAAATTGTCCATTTCCAGAGGTTTGGCGAAGCGGTCCATACCAAGTTAAGTGAAATGGAGTTTCCTTTTGGACCGTGTCTTCCAAAAAAAGAGGGCGGAAAGATACCTTTGGAGAATCTTCAGGCGAGAGATTGACACTTTCGGAGCAGGAAAAATGAATTGTCAGGGCTGGCGCCAACTCTTCGCACCTCAAGGCTGCATCTCTCAAAAACCACTCCTTTGCTTGAAGAATAGTGGCCGCGAAAGCCGATAACCTTCACCGTGAAGTCGCCTATCTCCACAATTCCTCAGTGAGTGGATGGTCGGGTTCCCTTCCGGATAAACTTTACCGAGGCTAGTCGGAATGTTGGTTTCCCATGGATGCGGGATGATTCTCTGCGGGATAGTTCGGGAAAAGGAGGTTTTTTGTTGCAAATAGGAAGAAGATGAAAAATCCAAGAGAAACGTCCCTCCAACCAGTCCGAAATTTCATCCAAATACCCCTTCCAGCAGACCAAATACCATTTTTCCTTGCCAATTTTTCTGGAAAACCTATAATGGTTGGGAAAAGGAGAGGTGAGGAATATGGGAGTGTCTCGAGTGATCCGCATGCCGGATTTGACGAAGCTGGAAATCCCGGAAAAACAAAGAACGTTTTTTGTCAGGGATGAGCAGATTTTCCAGAAACTCCGTTTGGAGCACCGTCAAATTGAGGACAGGCAGGGAGGCGCTCAGCGGGGAGATTACGTGCTGGTGGAAGTGACACCTTCTCGGGGCCGTTCACGGAAGGTGCACATGGAAATGGGCGGTAAGGCCTATAAGGAGTTGCAAGAATCGCTTCTTGGATGCTGGGCAGGTCAGGAGGTATCCTGTGTCATTCGGGGAGTGGATACCCACTTGTCCGTGAACTCTGTGCGCAGGGTTGTGGAATTTCCCCTGACAGATGAGAGCATCCAAAGCCTCCAGATTCCCTCCATCTCCACCCTGCGGGAGTATCGTCTGAGGTATCTGAAGGAGCACGGTGAGGAGATGACAGAGCGGATTTTCCGGTCGCTCCAGCAAAAACTCCTCGGTCAGGTGCTGGCTTTGGGAGAGATGCACTTGGACCAGAAGGAGCTGGAGCATTACCACCGGCGGCAGCGAGCCATGCTGCAGAATATCAGTGGTGATGTGGAGGAGCGGCTGAAAAAGGCCTATGGAAGCCGCGGCGATGAGACGCCAGAGGAGTGTGACAGGCTGTTTTTCCAGGACAACAAACGGAACTTTGCCATTTGCCTTTGGGGAAAAGCTCTGGCGGAGCAGGATGGAGTTGTCCCTTCGGAGGAGGAGTACCGGCAAGCCCTGTCCTATTACTGTCTGGCTTTTGATACGACGGAGGAACAGGTGGAGCAGGAGGGACTTAAGGAAGAGGTCCTTCGCTCCTTCTATTTGCAGTATGGCATCGGGCAGCTGAAAAAGCGGTATCAATCCCTGGTGCGTTTCCAGGCGGAGGGGATCCCGCCCCAGCCCCTGGAAGACGGAATTCTTGACTGAAATTGACGGAGATGATATACTTATGATTCAACATGTGGAATATACGCCCAAGGGCGTGTGTACTCAAAAAATTACATTTGACCTGGTGGACGGCTATGTCCACCACGTGAAATTTGTCGGCGGTTGTTCCGGCAATACAAAGGGCGTAGCCATGTTAGCCGAGGGGTTGGAGGCCCGGGAAGTAGCTGAACGGTTGCGGGGGATTCCCTGCCAGGGGGACAATTCCTGCCCCAATCAGCTGTCCCTTGCCATTGAGCAGGCACTCCGGGAGCAGTCGGCGGGTTGAGACTTCGCCTTTGGCTGGAAGGCCGTCTGGAAGGACACTGGCCGCTATGTTGGAATTGATGGTGTTGCTTTGCCTTTCGGGGCTTTCCGCAGGAGTGTTCCTGGGAATTAAACAGAATATTTTGCTGCTGGCCGTGGGTGCCGGGATGCTGGTGGGAGTTGGGACGTTCCTGGTGGGATGTGGACAGATTCCGAGTTGGGGCAGCTTCGTGTTGGGGGCGCTCTGTTTCGCCGTTGTGGTGACGGTGCTTGGCAAGTGTCCCAGAATTCACGGACTTTTGGCGGCTTGTATCGGTGGATGTCAATGGGGACTATGGAACACCTTTCACAACGGACTGGGCGCCGTCGGAGGGGGGAGCATAGTTCTTTTTCTTTATACCCTTTTCTACCTGATGCACATTCCTGCCCTCCTTCTGACCTTTGAGGCGTTTCGTCTGCCCAAGGACTGGTGGGAAAAAGCCAATCGATTTGGCCGCGGAGGAATTCTGGCGGTGGGACTGGAAATGCCACTGCTCATCTGTGGGGCGGCGCTGCTGCCGGGAGAGACCCTTGTGGCCAGTGTCACGCAAATCCTGCTGACCACAGCGCTGTTCTGGCTGAGCCTTTCCGTCATGTTCCTGTTGGCAGCATGGAGGCAAAAGCAGGAGCAGACCACGGCAGAGGGAAACTAGCTGTGGAGACCGCTTGACTAGCCGCAATTCGGTATCTCAGTTCTAATTTGCTTCAGGCAACTTTAAGGCTTCCTTTTCTCCAAAGGGACTGTGTAGGATCCTGTGCTGTCTTTTCCAAAATTCTAAATGAGCCTGTAAAGATTCGAGAAGTGTCACAGTGAAAAACCAGACAGGGTACCTTTCCCTGTCTGGTTTCTATATGTTCCAAATAATCAGTGCGCTGCCGTCTTCTCGGATCAGGATTTTGTGGATCATAATCATGGCAACTGCCTTTTTTTGCGTATAATCAGCACGTTCCCAGGATTTCGCTAGATTGACGGCAGTCTCGGGTTCCTGGGCTGACCGCTTCAGTTCTTCCATACGCTTTTCCAGAGCCAGCCGATCCTGCTTCCATTGGGTGGCTTTCTGGTTGGCAATCGACAGCAGGTCCTCGTTGAAGCCCCCGGTCAGCATGGTATCCAGCAGATGTTTTTCCCACTGTTGGATGGCCTTCACTTTCAACTTTAGATCGTTGATCGCCCGGTGATCCTCTTTCTGAGCCCGATGCCCTGTCTCCCTTAAGTCGGCCAGTTTTTCCCCAATGCAATCATAGACCATGTTTTCCAAATCTTCTGCATAGATGGACACCTTTGGCCCGGTGCAGATCTTCTTGTGGGTTTTCCCGGTACAGTTAAAGTATCGCCGCACCTCACCCTTCTGGTTGGCTCTGCCCTTGATGGTGGTCATGGTGTGGCCGCAGCTCTCGCAGATCACCTTCCCGGCCAGCCAGCTGGTGGGATTGCTGTAGCTGTTGGTGATCTGACGGTTTCTTTCCAGCTTTTGTTGGCATTTGAGCCAGATGTCGGAATCCACCATCCCCGGATGGGTGAGTACCACCAGCTTCATGTCCGACCAGTCCGGGTTGGCAAAGTTGTGCTTGGTACGCCCGTACAGTTGGGCGCCCCACGCTCCCGTGAAGAGGGAGACATCGCTGACAATCTGTGTCCCATGGCGGTCAAAATAGTCGTACACATCGGAATCTGCCTTGACATAGATGGGGTTCTTCAGCAGCGTGGACAACTTTGCGGTTGTCCAGTGGCTTCCGTTGAGAGGCTGCTTTCCTTCCGTCACCAGAATGTCCAACAGCCGGCGCAGGGAGACAGTTTCCTGGGCATAGACCTCGAAGATGTACCGCACCTGTTCCGCCTGGGAGGGGATGGGGCGGAGCTTCTTTGTTTTGATGTTGTGGAGGACAGTGGGCACCAATTCAAACCCATAGGGCTGACGTCCTCCCATGTAAAATCCCATCTCACTGCGATGGGCGTAGGCCTGAGTGACTCGATTGATGGTGGACGTCCGCTCGAACTCCGCAAATACCATGAGAATCTTGACAATCAAGTCCCCGTAGGGGGAGGAGGTGTCAAAGGACTCCTGAGAGGAGACAAACTCCACTTGATGTTCCTTGAACTCCTGGAGGATCTTCATAAAGTCCGAAAGAGAACGGCTGATCCGGTCCAGCTTGTAGACTATCACCTTGCGGACCTTTCCCTGACGGACCAGCCGCATCATTTTCTGGAATCCCTCTCGGTTGACGTTGCCCCCGGAGAATCCATTGTCGATTAAGGTGACCACCCTTTCGCCCCGTTCTTCGGGCTTTATCATCATCTTGCAGTACTCAATCTGCGTTTCGCAGCTGATGCTGTTTTCCCGCTCTACCGACTTGCGGCCATAGAGGACAAGCAAAGTTGTCACCTCACTTTCACTGGTGTCAAATCATGTGGTTACGTGGTGGTTTTACGGGATTTGGTCAATGCGCAGGTCAATTCCTCCACGATTCGCTCCTGCTGAACCTTGTCTTCCGGTTCTCGTAATATATGCTCCACGCGATGGTGGACGGATCTCACATCCACATACTCCTTCGGTAATTTTGCCATACAGTACCTCCTGGATTGCCCCCATGGGGGCGTGTGCTGGAATTCGGATCGCTTCCCTCTGTCACCAGCATATGCGTGAAATCACAGCATCTTTCCTGATTGATCCTGGCTGGAATTGTCCCCTCTGATGTGGGAAAACAACTGTCCAAGGTGTTTCCCCAGGGAAAGACTGCCTGAGTCATTCGCCAGATGCTTCACTCCGTAGCCCAAAAAAGAAGAATGCCCATGATTCTCAATGCTGAGATCATGAGCATTTTTGATGTGGGTATTTCACGAAGCCAAGAGACGATTGGCTCCTAATATCTCCTCAGGACTGGGTGCCTTGGGGAGCTTCCTCTTTGATGATGGATTTTTTCTTCCAGCGGCCCATGCGATAGGCAATGGAGGTGATGATAGCGCCCATCACCCAGCTGATGAGCATGGAGACAAACAGCGGGTCCGGGGAGCCGGAACCCATGGCGCCCCCTTCCGGGCGGGTGAGAAATTCCAGCCCATAGGCTACCGGTACCCGGATGATCACCGTGGTGATGATGGAGATCCACATGGGGGTCATGGTGTCTCCAGCGCCTCGCATGACGCCGGAGAGAATCTGGGTGACGCCCATGGCGATGTAGCCCACCGCCAAGATCCGCATCATGCGCACGCCGGTGGAGATGACCTCCGGGGTGGAGGTGAACATCTCCACCAGGTAAGGCCCGAAAATCAAAATCAAGGCCACCAGCACCACGGAAACGGTCAGGCCGATCTTCAGTCCGGCCTTGGTGCCTTTCACACACCGGTCCAGCTTGCCGGCGCCGATATTCTGGCCGGTGTAGGTGGTCATGGTAGTGCCGAAGGTGAAGTTGGGCATCATGGCAAAGCCGTCCACCCGCATGACAGCGGTGTTGGCGGCAATGACCACCGTGCCGAAGGAGTTCGTCAATGACTGAACGATAATCATGGCAAAGGAGAAAATCGCCTGAGTCAGTCCGCTGGGAAGACCCAGCTTGATGAGCTGCCTCAGGTATTTAGCCCGGGGCCACAGATGAGAGGGTTTCACCGTCAGCACGTCTCGCATCCACAGCAGACGGACCAGGCACAGGCCTCCGGATGCCACCTGTGAGATAATGGTAGCGATGGCCACACCGGCCACGTTCCAGTGGAACCCTGCCACGAACCACACATCCAGGACGATATTCAGCAGGCAGGCGATAATCAGAAAGATCACCGGCATGACGGAGTCTCCCAATCCCCGAAGCACGCCGGCAAGAATGTTGTAAAAGGCGCTGCCGATAATTCCTCCGAATAGGATCACCAGGTAGGTGCAGGCCATCTCATGGATGTCTTCCGGAGTGCCCAGAGCGGTCATCACCGGGCGGGTGATCAGCGGTCCCACAATCATTATGAAAATGGAGGAGACAATGGTGGCGGTGAGGGTGGTGCCAACGGTGGCTTCCAACCGCTCTCGGTCCTTGGCTCCGAAGTACTGGCTGACCATGACACTGGCTCCCACGGAGATGCCCATGAACAACACCAGCAGCAGGTTCAAGATAGGGCCGCTGGCGCCCACGGCCGCCAGAGCACCGTCACCCACATAAGTTCCGATCACAATGGAGTCCACCGTGGAGTACAGCTGCTGGGCCAGGTTGCCAATGAGCAGCGGCACGGAAAAGCGCAGCAGGTTTGCGGCAGGACTGCCCTGGGTCATGTCCTGAGCCGTAAACAGGTTGGTGAGTTTTCCTGACATAAGTAGCGTTCATCCTTTCTTTACTTCCTATAAAGCGTTCGCTTATACATTATATCACAGAAGGATACACAAATCTTTTGTGGGAAATCTGGGTTTTTACAGAGAAAAAATGGTGAAATAAAACAAATAGCAAGTTCCTGTCCCTGGACTCCTATAAGATTTTGTTTGGAGAATCCATCGAACGCCCTCTATGAGTTCCTTTTCCACAGTCCGCTCCAACTGACGATGCCCTCGGAAATCACCTTCCACTTGGGAAAAGAGGCACGGGGAGAGATGAGTTTCCATTTTTCTTGCGCACTCCTTCTTTGAAGCGATGAGTGAGTTCGAAAAAAGTTGCAGGGTCTGGAAAGTTTCCGGTAAACGCCCCAGCGTGCCTAGAAGCGTGTCCAGTTCTCACATGCAGTTATAAACTTTCACCGGGAACAGGGTACCTGGTCGGTGACCACCGGCAAGCTCTGTGACGACGTGACCCAGGCTCAAAACACCCTGACCCAGCGGATGCTGTTTCCCCGGTGCGCCGCAGAGGTCACTGTCTCGGCGGAATCCCTCAAGGAG